>PVMK01153900.1_pt1 | contig 42081 bp, 35 predicted proteins | sample 1853481 | NCBI WGS metagenome assembly PVMK01 (sample SAMN08533507, study PRJNA380276) | Marine sediment metagenome, whole genome shotgun sequencing project.
TGACCTGACCGATGCAGTGCTCGTCGACGCGAATCTGTCCGACGCCGACCTGGGCTTTGCAGAACTAACCGGCGCCCGCCTACAAGGCGCCACACTCAACGGCGCCAACCTCCTCAATGCGGACGTCACGAACGCTACATACAACTCTGCCACCTTGTGGCCAGTCGGTTTCGATCGATCAACGGCCATCCTTCGCCCCTGAGGCGGGGAACAGTCGTCTGGTTACAGGGCTGGTGGTCAGCGGCAGAATTGAACTGCCGACTTCTGGTTTTTCAGACCAGCGCTCTACCGACTGAGCTACCTGACCGAACACCCGGGTGCCAGACCCGGGCGTTGGGCGGGAGCGACGGGATTTGAACCCGCGATCTCCGGCTTGACAGGCCGGCGTGAACTCCAGACTTCACCACGCCCCCGTTGTGCCCCCAGGGGAATTCGAATCCCCGTTGCCGCCTTGAAAGGGCGGAGTCCTAGGCCGCTGGACGATGGGGGCACGGCCCCGAAAGCATAACGACCCGCAACCGGGCAGCGGCGCCGAGTATATCGACGCACCATCGGTTGCGAATCCCGTCTTGGAGGAGTCTCCCGGCCCTCGCGGTGCGTCGTCGTTCCGCGTAGTCTGCGGTTGTCAGCTCGCCATCGCGGAGGCCACCGTGTCCGATATCACTCTCGAAGACCTGTTGTCGGAGGACCGCGTCTTCCAACCCTCAGATGGATTCGCCGGCTCGGCGAACGCCGGACCCGGCATTTATGACGAGGCCACCGATTGGGAGGCCTGGTGGATGGAGCAGGCGCTCAACCGGATTACCTGGTACTCGGAGCCGACGATCGGGCTCGACGACTCCAACCCCCCGTTCTTCAAGTGGTTCGAGGACGGCACGCTCAACTTGTCGTACAACTGTCTCGACCGCCACCTCGACACCATCGGCGACAAAATCGCCTATCACTGGATCGGAGAACCCGGCGACACCCGTGACCTCACCTACGCCGAGCTCCACGAGGAGGTGTGCCGGTTCGCCAACGGGCTGCGATCGCTCGGCGTCGAGCGGGGGGACAGGGTCGCGATATATATGGGGATGATCCCGGAGCTTCCGATCGCGATGCTCGCTTGTGCCCGCATCGGCGCCGTCCACTCCGTGGTGTTCGGAGGGTTCTCCGCTGACTCGCTGGCCGAGCGGATCCAGGACACCGGGGCCAAACTGCTGGTCACCCAAGACGGGTCGTGGCGCAAAGGTGCCGTGTTCCCTCTGAAGGAGCATGGCGATGTGGCGGTGGCGGCAAGCCCGTCGATCGAGCATGTGGTGGTTGTCGAGCGCACCTCCAACAACGCTCCCATGACCGATGGGCGCGACGTGTGGTGGCACGACCTGGTCGATGGCCAGGCCACGACCTCGGAGCCCGAGGTGATGAACGCCGAGGACCTCCTGTACATCCTGTACACGTCGGGGACGACGGGGACGCCGAAAGGGATCGTGCACACCCAGGGCGGATATCTCACCGGCACCGTGACCACGCACGATCTGGTCTTCGACATCAAGGACGACGACATCTATTGGTGTGGGGCCGACATTGGATGGGTTACCGGCCATTCCTACATCGTCTACGGCCCCCTCGCCAACGGTGTCACCGGTGTCATGTACGAGGGGGCGCCGGACACGCCGGACAAGGATCGGCTGTGGCGGATCATCGAGGACTACGGGGTCACCATCCTCTACACCGCACCCACCGCGATCCGCACCTTCATGAAGTGGGGTGACGAGTACCCGGCGCGCCGCGACCTGTCGTCGTTGCGCCTGCTCGGTACCGTCGGGGAGCCGATCAACCCCGAGGCGTGGATGTGGTACCGAGAGCACATCGGTCGGGGGAATTGCCCGATCGTCGACACCTGGTGGCAGACCGAAACCGGGGCGATCATGATCACACCACTCCCAGGCGCCGTCGCCACCAAGCCAGGGTCGGCGACCTTCGCCTTCCCCGGGATCGGTGCCGTCGTGGTCGACGAGAATGGAGTCGAGGTGCCGGCACCCGGCGGTGGATACCTGGCCCTCACCCACCCGTGGCCGTCGATGCTGCGAACCATCTATGGCGACGACCAGCGGTATGTCGACGTCTACTGGTCGCGCTTCCCTGGGATGTACTTTCCTGGCGACGGGGTGAAGCGCGACGTGGACGGCTACTACTGGCTCCTGGGCAGGGTCGACGACATCATGCTGATTTCGGGACACAACATCTCGACAACCGAGGTCGAGTCGGCCTTGGTCTCACATGCTGCGGTCGCAGAGGCTGCGGTGGTCGGCCGCAGCGATCCGGTCAGCGGGCAGGCGATCGCCGCCTTCGTGACGCTTCGCGCGGAGCACACGGGTGACCAGGCGCTGATCGACGAGCTACGCGACCACGTCGCAGACACGATCGGGCCGATCGCCAAGCCGAAGAGCATCGTCTTCACCAACGACCTGCCCAAGACCCGCTCCGGCAAGATCATGCGCAGGCTGCTCCAGGACATCTCGGAACATCGACAACTCGGCGACGTCACCACCCTGGCCAACGCCGACATCGTCGCCGAAATCGCCGCAGAAGCGGAGGCGTAACCGGCGGGTGCTTGTTGGGTAGCCTGCTCGAATATGAGTCGCCGGATAGCGGGATTGCTCGTTGTGGTCGCGGTGGCGGTGGTGAGCTGCGGGGGCTCGAGCCGGACTCCACTGCTCGCCGACGGGCGGGTCCTATACACCAGTAACGGCTGCGCAGCTTGTCACGGGAGCGCGGGCGATGGCGGCGCCGGGGGTCCCCTCGCCGACGTTGTCCGCACCTTCCCAGCGTGCTCGGAGCATGTCGAATGGGTGAAGCTTGGGTCCCAGGGTTGGATCGAAACCAACGGCGACACCTACGGCTCAGCCAACAAGCCGATCACGGGGGAGATGCCTTCGTTCTCCCCCAGGATGACCGAGAAGGAGATTCGCACGGTCGTTACCTATGAGCGTGTCGAATTCGGCGGCCTCGAAGAGGAAACGGTGCGTGCCGACTGCGGGGTGTGAGTAGCTGCCGGGCGATCATGCCCTTCCCATCCGCCGCACGTCGGGGGCGCCCATCCGGGCCGCATCTGCGGTGTGGTCGTTGGGTTGCAGCTGCGACTCGATCTCGGCGGCGACGCGAGCTTCGTAGTGTTGGATCTCCCTGGCGATGGTGGCTTCGTCCCAGCCCAGGATCGGTGCAACCAGCCGGGCCGCCTCCGGGGCGGCGGCGACACCGCGGTCCCTGACCTCGATCGACAGACGAGTGCGACGGGTCAGCAGATCGTCGAGGTGGAGCGCACCCTCGCATTGGGCCGCCCACACCAGCTCGACCCTGAGGTAGGGCGCCTCCGGATCGAGTCGCTCCCCCAGATCGGGGTCGGCGTCGACCAGGTCGAGGATCCGTTCGGTATCGGACCCATGCCTGCGGAGAAGATGCTCGATGGTCGCTACCGGGACGCCTCGATCCTCCGCAGTCCTGGCCCGATCCTCCCAGCGCTTGGTCCACCCTTCGGATCCGACCAGGGGCACATCCTCGGTCCTGCTGACGGGCATTGTCCCTCCGCGTTCGGCGAGCGCCGCGTCGACGATGTCGCTGGCCATCACCCGGTAGGTGGTGAACTTGCCTCCGGCGATCGTGACCATGCCAGGGGCGGGGTGGCTGATGGCATGTTCACGACTCAGCTGCGCGGTGGCCCCGTGTGACCCGGCCACCAGCGGTCGTAACCCGGCGTACACCCCGACGACATCGTTGCGGGTCAGCGGGTTGGTGAGGAGCCGGTTCACCTGATCGAGCAGGTAATCGATGTCGCCGGTGCACGCCGCCGGGTGCGCCAGGTCGAGGGTCCACGCAGTGTCGGTGGTCCCGATCAACCAGAACTCGCCGAACGGGATGATGAACAGCACGCTATGTTTCGTCTTGGTGATGAGTCCCATCGACGATTCGATGCGATCCTTTCGGACCACGAGATGGACGCCCTTCGATGCGGTCACGTCCCGCTCCGGGTCGTCGACGAGCCGCTCGACGTCGTCGGTCCAAACCCCGGTCGCATTGATGACGACATCGGCGTGGATCATCACCTCGCGACCAGACTCCAGGTCGACCCCGGCGATACCCGTGACGCGATCTCCTTGTCGCGGTACCCCTACTGCCCTGGTGCTGGTGGCGATGGCGGCTCCCTCCCTAGCCGCAGTCCTCGCCAACGCGACCACGAACCGGGCATCGTCGGTGCCGGCGTCGTAGTAGCGCAATCCACCGACGAATGCTGCGGCGTCCAGCGCGGGGAACGCCTCCAGCATCGACCGACGCGTCAGTTGTCGCTGTCTCGGCAGTGGGTTGCTGGCTGAGGCGGCAAGGGCGTCGTACACGGCAACGCCTGCGGCGACGTAGGCGCGTTCCCACACACGATGCCGGAACGGAAAGATGAACGGCACCGGGTACACGAGATGGGGCGCCAGCTTGGTGAGGAGTAGGCCGCGCTCGGTGAGTGCCTCGCGAACGAGCCTGAAGTCGAACCGCTCCAGGTAGCGAAGCCCGCCGTGGATGAGCTTCGAGGAACGGCTCGAAGTGCCGGACGCGATGTCTCTCTGCTCGATCAACGCTACAGACAGCCCGCGGGACGCGGCATCGAGGGCTGCTCCCATCCCGGTCGATCCGCCACCGATGATCGCCACGTCGAACGGCTCGTCGGCCATCCGGGCCAACGCAGTCTCCCTCTGAGCCGGGCCGAGCAAGGAGAGATCGGTCATCGCCGCTGAGCGTACCGGTGGTGCCAGGCCGGGCCTGCGAACCCTGGGCTCGGGAGCCCGGTAGCCGGACCTGCGAGCCCAGGGCTCGTGACCCCGCTCCGTTCCTCGGGCTGGTGAGCCCGGTAGCCGGCATTGCGAGCCCTGGGTTCGCAATGCCGGGCCGGTACCCTGCCGCCCATGGTGGATCTCACGGTGCTCGCGGAGGATTGGATAGCGGGCGACCCCGACCCAGAGACCCGGGCCGAGCTAAGGCAGATTGTCGACGCCGGCGATGAGGCCGAGCTCGAGGAGCGGATGGGAACAACGCTGCTGTTCGGCACCGCCGGCCTACGGGGGAGGGTCGAGGCCGGCTCCAACCGGATGAACCGTGCCACCGTCATCCGAGCGACGCGAGGACTCGCCGATTACGTCCTCGCTTCGGCATCTGAAGACGGGGGTCTTGTGGTGGTCGGCAGAGACGCACGCCTGTCGTCCGCGGTCTTCATGGATGAAGTGATCGCGGTGCTCGTTGCCGCAGGTTTTCACGTCCGATATTTTGCCGACCCCACGCCGACCCCGCTAGTGGCTTACGCGGCAAAGCATCTCGGGGCGGTGACCGCCGTCGTCGTCACCGCAAGTCACAACCCGCCGGAGGACAACGGGTACAAGGTCTATGCAGCCAACTGGGCTCAGATCGTGCCTCCGACCGACCAGGAGATCGCCGCGGCCATCGCCGAAGTGGGCCCCGCAATCGACGTGCCCAGATCTGAGATCCTCGGGAATCATGCCAGGGAGTTGGGACCCACGCTCTTCGAGGATTACCTCCGCGACGTGGGTGAGACGGTCCCAACCATTGGTAGCGATCGATCGCTACGCATCGTCTACACCGCGATGCACGGAGTCGGCGGGCGATTTGTGCTCGCCGCGCTGAAGAGATTTGGCTTCAGCAATGTTCACCCGGTCGCTGCTCAGCTCGAGCCGGACGGGCGGTTCCCGACCGTGGCGTTCCCTAACCCCGAGGAGCCGGGGGCGATGGACCGGGCTCACGAGCTGGCGGCGGCGATCGACGCCGATCTGGTGCTCGCCAACGATCCGGACACCGATCGGCTCGCCGTCTCACTTCCCGAGCCCGATGGTCGGTATCAGCAGCTCACAGGGAACCAAATCGGGGCTCTGCTCGCCGAGTTCATCCTCAGCCACGGAGAGCAAGAGGCGCCGATCGTCATCAACAGCATCGTCTCCTCCCCGATGCTCCGTTCGATCGCTGACGACCACGGAGCCGTCTACGACCGAACCCTTACCGGCTTCAAGTGGATCTGGAATGCCGCCCTCGATCTCGAAGCGGAGGGACGGGGCCACTTCGTGTTCGGCTACGAAGAGGCCCTCGGTTACTCGGTCGGCCCGGCTGTTCGTGACAAGGATGGGATCTCGGCGGCAGTGACCTTCGCCATGCTGGCCGCCGATGCCCGGGCGAACGGGGCAACGGTATGGGATCGGCTCGGCGACCTCTTCAACAGGCATGGGGTCTGGGTCAGTGCCCAGCAAGCGATCGTGCGCCCCGGGGCCCAGGGCGCCGAGGAGATCGCGGCGGCCATGGCGGGACTGGTCACGGCAACCCCGGACACCCTCGCCGAACTCCCGGTCATCGCAGTCACCGACTACCGCCAAGGGAAGGACCAACGGCCCCGCTACCTCGGAGGAACCCCCTTGGTGGCTTTCGACCTCGGCGAAGCGGGGCGGGCGCTGGTGCGCCCGTCTGGAACGGAGCCCAAGCTCAAGATCTACGTCGATCTCCGTGCGGATGCCGGTGACGATTGGCGAGCGACCGAGGAGCGAATCGTCGAAACCGCGGCTGCGGTCGCAACCGATGTCGCCGCTTTCATGGGCTTCTGAGCAAGTCCCAAAGCTGGTAACTGGTAACTGGTAACTGGTAACTGGTCATTTGAATTTTCCCGAGTGGTGCAGCATCGGCGATAATCATGCGTCACGGTTTGAAGGAGATCGGTACATGGACATTCAGGCCCTGCTGGGCGACGAGGCCGAATCGCTGTTGACCTATGAGGCCAAAGGGATCCCGAAGGAGGACCTGCACCTCCCAGGGCCCGACTTCGTCGACCGCGTCTTTGCGCAGTCCGACCGTAACCCGCAGGTTTTGCGCAATCTCAACCATCTGTTCAGCAGCGGCAGGCTGGCGGGAACCGGTTATTTGTCGATCCTGCCGGTCGACCAGGGCATCGAGCACTCGGGGGCGGCGTCGTTCGCCCCGAACCCGAAGTATTTCGACCCGGCCAACCTGCTCGAGCTCGCCCTGGCCGGGGAGACGAACGCCGTAGCCACGACGCTCGGCGTGCTCGGGATGGTGTCGCGGAGCTACGCACACAAGATCCCGTTCATCGTCAAGCTCAACCACAACGAGCTGCTCACCTACCCGGCCAAACACGACCAGACGATGTTCGCCTCGGCTGACCAGGCCTGGGACCTCGGAGCCGCCGGCGTCGGCGCCACGATCTACTTCGGCTCGGACCAGGCGATGCGCCAGCTCCAAGAAGTGTCGGAGGCGTTCGCGCTCGCCCACCAGCTCGGCATGTTCACCGTGTTGTGGTGTTATCTACGGAACCCCGGGTTCACCGTCGACGGTGTCAACTACGAATTGTCCGCCGACCTCACCGGGCAGGCCAACCACATGGGGGTCACGATCGAGGCCGACATCATCAAACAGAAGCAACCGGAGGTCAACGACGGTTACCGCGTCGTGGGATTTGGCCGTACCAGCCCGGTCGTATACGACGAGTTGACCAGCGACCACCCCATCGACATGACCCGCTGGCAGGTTGTCAATACCTACATGGGCAGAGCCGGGCTCATCAACTCCGGTGGCGCCTCCACCGGCACCGGCGATCTTGGGCAAGCGGTGCGCACCGCGGTCATCAACAAGCGGGCGGGGGGAATGGGCCTGATCACCGGACGGAAGGCGTTCCAGCGCCCGATGAACGAGGGGGTCGAGCTGCTCAATGCGGTGCAGGATGTGTATCTCGACCAGTCGATCACGGTCGCGTGAGCGAGCCAGGAGGGCCATGACACTCCCCGAAGCCGCCTCGGTAGCGGAGAACCCGTCCCAGGAACAGCTGAGAGCATGGGTGATCGAGCACATGCCGAACATCTCCGAGACCGAGTTCGGCAATATCAACTACAAGGCTGAGGTCAAGGCGCGGCTCGGCGGATCGACCTTCTTCGTTGACGACGACGAGGAACACAAGCCATCGATGACCCGCGCCGAGTACGAAGAGTGGGCCGCCAAACAGGACGCCTACATCGCCGACAAGGACATGGTGCTCATCGAGGGGTACATCGGTCCCGACGCGGAGTTCCGCACGGCCACCCGCCTGTACATGGAGCGGACCTCCTCGAATATCCCTGCGATGCAGCAGCAGCTGTACTTCCCCAAGGACGACGTGTGGGATCCGCGGTTTACCGTGATCTACACGCCGGGGATGCCGGCCCCTGGTAAGCCAGGTGACAAGATGATCGCCGTCGACCACGAGAACTACGTCACCAGGGTGTTCGGCTCCGACTACTTCGGCGAGTCCAAGATGGGCGGCCTCCGCATGTGGAACCACCTCGTGTACCAGCGTGGTGGCCTTGCGCTTCATTCGGGGCTCAAGACCTTCCCGGACGTGAATGGCTTTGAGAAGGTCGCCCTGATTCTCGGGCTGTCCGGCACGGGAAAGACCACAACCACCTTCCGTCAACAGCTGGATTCGCTCCCGGTGCAGGATGACTTCGTTGCGCTGTTCCCCGGAGGCAAGGTCTATTCGTCGGAGAATGGTTGTTTTGCCAAGACCTATGGGTTGGATCCCGACGACGAGCCGACGATCTATGGTGGGACGACCCGGCCGGACGCGTGGCTGGAGAACACCCATGTCGATCCGGACGGAACGGTCGACTTCTTCAACGACTCTGATACCCGGAACGGCCGATCGACATTCCCGCTGGCCAACATCCGGCATCGGGATCCGATGGATCTGCCGCCAGCCGACTACATCCTGTTACTGAATCGCAACGAAACCATCATCCCTGCGGTAGTGAAGCTCAACCGTGAGCAGATCTGTACCTATTTCATGCTCGGCGAAACCAAGGGCACCTCGGCGGGAGGCGCTGCCGAGGCCGGGAAGAACTTGCGTGTTCCCGGAACCAACCCGTTCTTCTTCACCAACGACGCTCTGCAGGGAAACCGCCTCCTCGAACTACTCGACACCATGCCCGACCTCGAGGTGTACGTCATGTCGACGGGTCGCGTTGGTGGCGGGGAGGACGAGCCAGGGTCGAAGAAGGTGAAGATCAGCCACAGCTCGGCGGTGGTGCAGGCCATCGTCGAGGGGTCGATCAGGTGGAAGGAGGACCCGGACTTCGGGTACTTCGTCGCCGCCGAGGTCCCGGGTTTCGATGACCCTGAACTGTTAGAGCCCCGGCTCCTGTACGAGCGTCTGGGGCGCGGCGACGAGTACGACCGTTTGGTTGCTCAGCTCATCGAGGACAGGCGCGACTATCTGAAAGGGTTCCCCGGCCTCGACCAATCGATTGTCAGTGCGCTGTGAAACCTCGAGTCTGACTACCGACCGACATGTGACTTTCAACAGAGACGGGTTCGCGTCGTATTTTTGCGGAGCGCGATTTTTCCCGCTTTGGCCGCTGGGCGGCGGGCCGCTTGGGCCACGGCTCCGCAAAATGGCCTTTTCAACAGAGACCGGATCGCGTCGTTTATTGCGGAGCCTCTGGGCGGATTCGGTGATTCCCGTTACGATGCATAGCCTTCAAGCGGGTTGCCGCGATGACCGATAAAATGTCCGTGACGAAAGGTTCACCGGAACTTCCGGAATCTCTGGATAAGCGCGAGTTCTCGGTTTCCCGTAAGGGGTACGACAAAAAGGAAGTAAGGACCTTCCTGGCTGAGATCGAGGCCAACTTCCGCGAGCTGGAAAAGTGGGCGGAACAGACGAAGACGCGCCTGGCGATCGCCGAGGAGAAAGACTCCAAGGATGAGGTCGACGAGGCCATGATCGCGGTTTTCGATGCCAAGGACCGTGTGCTCGAGCGAGCCAGGCTCCAGGCAGAGAAGATCGAAGCCGACGCCAAGGAGCGTGCCGCTGCCATCGAGTCCGGCGCCAGCGTTCCGGCTGATGTCGACGAAGCCACAGCCGCGCTCCTTGCCGACGCCGAACGGCGCGCGGCGGAGATCATCGCAGACGCAGATCGCAGAGCTGCCGAGGTGACTGCGGTGATTGCCGGCAGCGGGGACACTGCGGCACTGGTCACCGAACGAGACCGCCTCGCCGGAGAGGTCACACGGCTCACCAACGCCCTGGCCACGGCACAGGCCACACCTACCGAGCTGTCGGACAACGTGGAAGGTCTCCGCCACGAACGCGATGAGATCCTTGCCCAGATCGAACAGGCCCGAGCCGACCAGGGAGTGGCGGCAGCCGGAGTCATCGCAGAGGCACAGGAAGAGGCGCGCCGCATGATTGAGGCCGCGCAGGCCACGACAGCGCCGTTGAGCGACGAATCAATCCTCGAAGCGGCACGAGCTGAGGCCGAACGCTTGATCCAGGAAGGGCGGGGAGAGGCCGCCTCGCTGGTACAGCAAGCCACAAGGAACGTCGAGGAATCCGAGGCGCTCAAAGCCGGGCTCTCCGAGCAGGTCGCCCTGCTCGACGCTCCCGAGGCGGCGGGAGCCAATCTGGCCGACCAACTGCAGGCCGCGGCGCAGACCCGGGCCGATGAAGTCGTTTCGAGAGCCGAGGCCACCGCGACCGGCATTCGCGACGAGGCGAACCGGGCACGCGAACAGGCCGACCGAGACCGGTTGGAGGCGGCGAGGAAGGAGTCAGCCGCCAGACGCCAGGCAGATGAGCTGGTGGCGGACGCCGAAGAGCGGGTCCAGGCGATCCTTGCCGGCATCAAAGAGCAAAGCGAGGAGGCCCGTCGCCAGGCTGAGGAGGAGTCGGCCAGCTACTCCGACAAGCTGCGCACCGATGGCGACACGGCGCGGTCCAACGCCGAGACGGTCGCAGCCGAGCGCAGCAAGGAGCTCGATCAGTTGGCCGCGGAGCTGCAACAGCGAGAAACCGATGTTGTTGCGGCTGAAGAGAAGACAGGCGCCGAGCTTGCCGAGGTCACCGCCGAGGTGGCTCGTCTCCGGTCCGAGGCAAAGGAGCTGAAGGCGAAACAGGCCGACACGCTCGAAGACCAAGTACCAGGCGAAGCCGCCCCGGTGCAGGCCGCCGAAGCCAAGGCGGATGAGATCGTCGCAGACGCCCGCCGTCTTCACGACGAAGCCGGATCCGTTCGCAAGGCTGCGGCGGAGGAATCGGATGAGGCCAGAGACGAGGCGCTGTTGATTCGAGCGAAGGCCGACGAGCAGGCCGAAGCCACCCGCGACGAGGCGGAAACGATTCGACAGCGGGCCGATGTATACGTCGCCTCCACCGTCGAGGAGGCCAACAAGGCTCTCAACGCCATGGCGGGCGAGGTCGTCGACCAGATCGAAGACCGCTTGACCGAGGCAGCTGAAGCCGAACAGCGTGCGGCAAAGGCGCTCACCGATGCCGAGTCGTCGGTCGATGCCGCTGAAGAGCGTGAGGCGATCCTCGCCGGCAACGCCGCCAGAGCCGAGGAACGGATCGATGCCGTCGACAACATCGTCAAGCAGGCAGAGGAAACGCTCAAAAACGCATATGAGCAGGGTGAGCAGATGCGGTCCGACGTGGCCACCGAGTCGCAGCGCATAACCGCAGAGGCTGAGAGGGAAGCGGAAATGGTGGAGGAGGCCGCAGCTGAGGCCAGCAGGATCGCAGAGCAGCAGAAGGCTGAGGCCGAAGAAACGCGCAAGGTTGCCGACCAAGACGCGGCGGAGCTCGAGGGACGGCGGGAAGAGCTGGACCGGATATCCGCCGACCAGAAGGTTGCCTCTGACAAGCTGGCACAGCGCATCGTTGACATGGAGGCCGCCGAGCAGGAAGAGGCCGACCGAGCTCGCGATGACAAGCTCGATGACGATGACGAAGACGAAGACAATGACGAAGACGAAGACAATGACGAAGACAATGACGAAGACAATGACGAAGACAATGACGAAGACGAAGACAAGCCCCAAGTCGACGATGACGACGAAGAGGGGGCGGCGGGACGGACCCGCTACGAGCGCAAGTCGGCAAAGTTGCCCAGCATGGGCGAGGACGCCTCAAAGGTCGTTGGTTCTCTCGAAGGCTTCCGGAAGAGCCTTCGGGGGGGCTGACTTCGGAGATGCGCATCGTCGTCACCCGCAGACCACCGGGGGACGCTCTCGACATGCTCAGTTCCGCAGGCCAGGTTTGGGTGTGGAAAGAGGACACACCCATCCCCCGCCATGTGCTCGAGGAGCAGGCGCCGCGGGCCAATGCGCTGTACACCATGCTCAACGATCGTATCGATCGCCCATTGATCGATACCGCCAAACGGCTCGTCGTCATCTCAAACATGGCGGTCGGCGTCGACAACATCGACCTCGAGGTATGTCGCGAACGGGGCATCCCCGTCGGACACACACCGGACGTCCTCACCGAGACCACCGCCGACACCGCCTTCGGGTTGATGCTCGCTGCTGCCCGGCGATTCCGGGGCGGCCTCGAGTATGTGAGGCGGGGGAAATGGGACGAATGGGAGCCAAGGCTGTTGTTGGGCCATGACGTGTACGGCAGCACCCTCGGCCTCATCGGCTTTGGACGGGTCGGCAGGGCAGTGGCGCGGAGGGCGACTGGATTCCGCATGAGCGTGCTCTACGCCGCTCGCCACCGCCAGGCACTGGCTGAAGCGGATCTTGGGGCTCACTATGTCACCCTTCCCGAGCTGCTTCGCGAATCAGATCATGTCATCGTTGCGGTGCCGTTGACCGAGGAGACGAGGGGGATGATCGACGCTGCGGCACTGCGGGCGATGAAGCACACGGCAACCCTCGTCAACATCGCACGCGGGCCGATCGTCGACAGCGAAGCGCTGATCGTCGCCCTGCGTACCGGCGAGATCGCCGCAGCCGGCATCGATGTCATCGATCCGGAGCCTCCTCCACCCGATCACACGCTGCTTCATCTCGAGAATTGCTTCGTGATCCCGCATCTCGGCTCCTCGACGGAGCGGACCAGGGCCGCGATGGCCGAGTTAGCGGCCCAGAACGTGATCGCCGGTCTTCGCGGAGAGCCACTACCCGCTGAGGTCCCGCCACCGAGCTCAGGCGGGGTGGGGAACCGTCGCTCGCTGGCTGGCTAGCACCTCGATCTCGTCGGGATCGACGGGTACGCCTCGTGTCAGGTTCTCGACACCGTTGTCGGTGACGAGCAAGTCGTCTTCGATGCGAACACCGATTCCAAGGAACTGCTCCGGCACCTGGTGCTGTACGGCGGCTGCCGCCTCCTTGCGCTCGGCGATGATGCTCTTGGCTTCGGCTGCACCCTCGAGATAAGCGAGATCTCGCTCCTCGTCGGCGTCGAACGGCTCGTAGTGCAGCTCAATCGTGGCTTTGTCTCTTGCGACGTAGATGCCGGGCTCAACCGTAAACGCCATCCCAGGCTCCAGCGGACGGCCCTTGCCATCGACCCGGTACGTCCCGGCATCGTGCACGTCCATTCCGAGCCAGTGGCCGGTGCCGTGGAAATAGAACTCGCGATACCACCCGAAGGCGATGGCGTCGTCGACGGGTCCTGGCAGCAACTCGAGATCCACCATCCCTTCGGTGAGGATCCCGACCGCGATGGTATGCATTTCGGAATACGGAAGCCCCGGCTTGCAGGCGTCGATCACCGCTTCCTGGGCGGCGAGCACGAGTTCGTAGATGGCCCGCTGCGGGGGTGTGAAAGTGCCATTGACCGGGAAGGTACGGGTGATGTCGGCAGAGAGGTGTCCGATCTCGGCGGCAGCGTCTACGAGGAGCAGGTCCCCGTTCTCCATCTCACGATCGTTCTCTGTGTAGTGGAGGATGCAGGTGTTATTGCCCGAGGCCACGATCGAGGGGTAAGCCTCGCGAACCGCCCCAAGCGACCGGAAGGTGAACTCCATGGCGGTCTGCACGTCGTGTTCGGACAGACCCGGCCCGGCGAAGCGGATTGCTTCGGCATGGCCTTCGGCCGAGACCCGGCACGCCTCGCGCAGGGCGGCGATCTCGTCCTTGCTTTTGATCAGCCGCATCTCGCCGAGGACGGCGGCGACGTTGCGGATGGCGGTGGGGACTGTGTCGCCGGTGCGGAGGTGGTAGCCGCGGGCCTGGCGGGCCGCGGTGAGCACGATGTCATCGATGGATCCGCCGAGGTTGTACCAGAGGGCCTCCCGTCCCCGGAATCGGTCGCGCAGCACCTTGGCCAGTTCGTCAATGGGATAGGCGGCGTCGGCGCCGTAGTCGGAGATGGCTCGGTCGACGCCTGCCCGCAGTCCGTTCCATGCCTCCAGTTCCCGATCCCTGGGCCGCACGAACAGTACGTACGGAGCCGTGTGGGTCGGGTCGAACAGCGCCACTGCGTCTGGCTCAGGAAAACCGGTCAGGAAGAAGAAGTCGGAGGACTGGCGAAACGGGTGCTGAACATCGTCGTTTCTGGCGGTCTCGCTTGCGCCGGGCACGACCGCGATGTCCTGCCCGATGCGGTCCATGAACTCCTGGCGGCGCTGGTTGAAGCGATCCATGGGTCGGAGTCTCCAGGGGATTCGTGACAATCGCAAGTCGCCCGCTTTCACCGCAATTTGTCGGCTTGCTGTGCTGGCCGGTCACGAATAGGCGGCGGGTTCCTCCGAGCTGCTCGCAACGTGCCGCCGCAGGCTCGGCCCGTCGGCTGTTGCTCAGCTTGGACACGATACGGTGCCGTTTCGACGCCAAGCGGCTCTGCGCCGCCATCGAGTTGGGGGGCTGGGCGCGCTCCGGTCAGATCTGACCGGTGTCGATTGCTCCCGCAGCCTGTTCGCGGTACGCCGGGTCGTCGTACCGGCCGGGATGAAACGCGGTCGCGTAGTCGGGGAGGGTGGCTCCGGTTGCGTGCCCCGCGGCCAGCTCCCCCGCCGCCGACGCCGCCATTATCCCGTAGCCAGAGAGGGCTCCACACACATACGAGCCGGTTGGCCCAGCCGGTCCGATCATCGGCAGATTGTCTGTGGTCTTGGTGTAGTAGCCGCCGTCGACGACGGACTGCGGTGGGTCCTCGAGGTAGGCGGCGACCGCGGGGACCATCGTTGCCAGGCCGCGCAGCACGGTGTCGGCGTACAACGCATCGGTCGGCAGCGGCCATACCGGTTGCCTCACGTCCCGGTGGTACTCCCAGAGCCCGAGTACCCATTGCGAGTCGACTCCGCCTTCAGGCCGGCAGTGGCATCCCGCCGGCATCTCTCCCAGCAGATCGCTGCGCCCCTCCTCGACGCACAACCTGCGCTCCTCATCGCTGAGGTCGAACCGCTGCGGGTCGGTCCAGATGAGCATCGGGGCATCCCGTGGGATCGCCCCAACGGAGTCTCTAAAGGCCAACTTCAGGTGCACCTCGTTGTGCAGCGGCAGGTCGACACCGGTCATTGCGGCGACGCCTTGGGCCATGGGCCCGGCGGCGTTGATAAAGACCCCCGTAGCGATACGGGTCCCGTTGTCAAGGCACACACCGGTGACTCGATCCTTATCCGCATCCACTGCAACGATCCGGCTCCGGCGCAGAGCGAGTCCCCGTTCTCTGGCCCGATCCAGCATCCAGGCTCCGAGCTGCTGGGCGCTGAACCAGCCGGCCCTGCGGACATGGGTCGCACCCCGGGCCGCGCCGGTGAGGTATGGGAAATGCTCGGTCAGCGGTTCCGAAGCTGCGAAAACATCGGCACCGTTGAGGTGGGTCGCCCATCCTTCGGGCTCTGCCGCGAGGTACGACGGGTCATCGCTCAATCCTGCGTGGATGCGAACCGACCCGGCTCCGGCCTCCGAGATCTGAGCGGCTGCCGCTACCAGCTGATCCGCACCCCCGCCGGTGACATAGAGGTAGCCGCGCCGGCCCAGATTGAAGGCGTTGCCGCTCGCATCCGACAGGTTTTCGAGAAGATCGATCGACCGATCCATGAACGACACCATCGAGGGTTCCGGCCACCAATTCCGGTAGCACTCCGTGGACTTGTCGCTGGTTAGGGTCAGAGGAGGGCGCGGGTCGCAGAGAACCACGTCGCTCATCCCCTCATGGACCGCCAGGAAGTAGGCGGTGCTGACACCCGCGATGCCTGCACCACAAATAACCGCGTCGGCCGTAGCCGTTGGTGCCATTCTCAGAGCGTACCGGTTGCCGGCCTGGGTTCCGGGCCCAGGGGATCGGCTGGCGAGCCGGCGGATGGGCTCGTGGTCAGGCCTCGAGTTCGAGCCGCATCATCGGCTTGTGCGGCGCCTTCCGCTGCACCTCTTTGAACCCGAGTCGCTCAAAGGTCGAGGCCACCCCGGTATAGATCGACATGGGCGCCTCATGGCGGTTCGTTTCCCATGGGTAACCCTCGAGCGCTGTCGCACCATGATCGGCGGCAAACAACATTGCCGCCTTGATGAGGGTTTCGGTGAGACCGCGCCTGCGGTGCTCCTTACGGACGACAAAGCACGGCAACGACCACACTCCCTCGATGTCGAGGTCGGTCCTGAAGTGGGTCGATCGCTCCAGTCCGGGCAGGGTGGATCGCGCAACCACCCGGCACCAGGCAACCGGCTCGCCATCGTCGTAGGCGATCAGGCCCGGCGGAGGGCCGGCCGCCACCAGATCGAGCATGCCCGACCTGTTCGGAGCGGTGCTACCGCCTCTGCAGTTCTCCCGCCACTCGGCGGTCGTACTCGTCGTCCAGTACATGCACCAGCAGCCACCGATGCCGCCCTCGCCGAGAACGGCACCCAAGTCATCGAAGCGCCCCGAAGTCAGTGCCTCCACCGTGAAACCGTCGATATCCATCAGCGCATCATCTCCTGCCGAACATGAGGCGGAGCATCCTCCAATTAGGTAGGTGGTACCTCAACCTCCGAAGTCGGCGAGTACGTCGAGATTCTCGTATTTCGGCTCGCCGTCGATGAGCTCGCTGAGTTTCTGTGACCACTCTTCGGTCTCGCGTCGGTCGTTGTTGGCCTCCGCTGACTCCCACGAGTCGAAGTCCGCCTGTAGCACGTAGCGCCCAGGCTTGTCCCGAAATCGGAGCAGACGGCCTCCAAGGAAGCCGGACGCGTCGGTGGATCCGTCGCTCTCCCATTCCTCGACAAGCGACTTCACCGCTTCCTCGTCGGATGCATAGAAAACGATGTGCTGGGTGAACTGCATTCGTGCGCCTCCTGCTCTTTCGTGGCTCACTGTCACCCTACGCCCTGGCCCCGCGTCGTGTCATACCCATCACCGCAACGCGATGGACGGCAGCCCCATTCCGGCGTGTGGTCGATTGATCAATCGTGACGATGACTAGTGCACGCGGCTTCGACACGATGTCACCGCGACAGGGTCGGGGGGTCCATGGATGGTTCTGGATGTGCCGTTATCGTGGGGTGGGCGCGTTGGTGGTGGTAAGGGCAGCGCAACGATGATCCAGGTCGAGGGATCTAAGGGGCAGGGCGTAGGGCGATGTATTTTCGACGCAGCGTGACGAGATCGGTTGTCATGGTGACTGCCCTGATGGCGGGATTGTTGCTTGCATTGGTAGTCACCGGCTCGGCACGGGCCATTGACGCCAACCAGGTCGAATTCTGGTGTGAGACCGGTATCAAGATCGAACCGATTGACACCGCGTCGTTTACGGTCCCGCTGCCTCCAGCCGGGTCCACCTGGACGCTCCTGGTATTGAAATCGGGGACGGACAACCAGGAGTTCCCGAATCCGATCCCAGGGCAGTCATATACGCCGAGCAACCGGCGCGAAGTGTCACACGCGATTCTCTGCTCGCAGCCCATTCCCCCGCCGACTTCCTCTTCGACGACGACTACGTCTTCGACGCCGACTTCCTCTTCGACGACTACGTCTTCGACGACGACTTCCTCGACGACCACGTCTTCGACGACCACGTCTTCGACAACCTCGACTACGTCTCCGACGACGACATCTCCGACCACGACGTCTCCGACCACGACATCTCCGACCACGACGACTCCTCCGAGCACGCTTTCACCCACGACCGAGCCGCCGGGAAGTAACACCACAGAACCTCCACCGGAGGGAGGGGTCAGTGCGGGGGGCGGCATCGTCGGGCTCATCGCCATCGGCGGAGAGCCGGCGCTGGTGTGGCTGACCGCCGGTGCCCTGGCATTGCTCGTCGGCGCCACCCTGTTCGCGTGGAGGAGGGCTTCGGGCCGGGAGTGATCCCGAGCTGGTCCAGATAGGAAGCGAGCCGAGGCCCGTAGGCAGTAGTTGGAGCTTTCAATGGCCGATGTCGTGGTCGCCGGCCTCGGCGAGCCCGCTCTCGTAGGCGAAGAGCATCGCCTGGCCGTAGACGGCCTCGTGAACAGGCCATCCAAGATGCGCCACTGGGGCGCCGGCTACATCGCCCTCAGTCTGTGTTGGCAATCCGTTATCGAAACCGTCGGTGGACGCGCCCGTTCGAGCCGTCGCTGTGGAAGATCTCGTAGCCGTGACCAATCGCCGATGGAGTGTGCCACACGCTGGTAATCGGCAGTCACTGCGATTCGGCGTTCATCGTCATACCCCGATGCTCGCTCAGACCTCGGCGCTTGAGTCGGCGAATTCATCTTTGATCTTCCCACCTCGGAGCTTGTCGAGGATTTGTGGAAGGAAGAGAACAACCACGACGGCAATGGCGAGCCCGATATTGAGCGGTCCATTGAGAAAGGTCAGATAGTTGCCATCGTCGGCAACAAGCGAGCGCCGGAAGTTCTGTTCCAGGTCGTCTCCGAGGATGAGGCCCAGGAGGATTGGTGCAAGCGGGATGTCCATCTTCCGCGCGAAATAGCCGATGACGCCGAAGATGGTCATGATCGTGATGTCGAGGGCGCTGTTGTTGACCGAGTACACACCGATGTAGGAGATCACCAGGATCACCGGCATCAGGAACCAGCTCGGAATCTTGAGGATCTGGACGAAGACGTTTACGAGAGGGAAGTTGAGCATCAGCAGGATCGCGTTCCCGATGAACATGGATGCGATGAGTGTCCATATCAGCTCGGGTGATTCTTCGAAGACGTTGCCGCTTCCTGGGCGGATCCCCATCGAGATCAAGATCCCGAGCAGCACCGCTGTTGTGCCAGAGCCCGGTATCCCGAGGGTGAACAGTGGTATCAGCGAGCCGCCTGCGGCGGCGTTGTTGGCGGATTCCGGTGCGGCGACACCCCGGATGTCGCCCTTGCCGAAGGTGTCATCCCGATTTGAGAACCGGCGTTCGAGGCCGTAGGACATGAACCCTGCCACCGATGCTCCCGTGCCGGGGAGTATGCCGACGAAGAAGCCGATTATCGAACCACGGATGATGGCGCCAAGCGAGAACATGAACTCTTTGAAGCTCACCCATATCCTGTCGGCCTTTACGAAGGCCACATTCTTCCCCGTCGCATGGTCTTCGGTCAGAGAGAGCACCTCGCTCACCGCAAAGAGGCCGATGGCGATGATCACAAAATCGAGGCCTTCCTGGAGCTTCAGCTCACCGAAGGTGTAACGAACAACGCCGGTCTGGAGGTCGGCACCGACGGTCGCCAACATGACACCGAAGACCACGGCGATCACGCCCTTGATGAGGCTCTTGCCGGCGAGGCTGGAGACGGTCGCGAACGCGAGCAGGACAACCATGAACTTCTCGGGTGACTGGAATTCGATGGTGAGCTCGGCGAGCGGCGGTCCGAAGAACATCAGGCCGAACACTGCTCCAATGCCTGCGATGAACGACCCGATTGCCGAGATTGCGAGCGCCGAGCCTGCTCGTCCTTGCCTCGCCATCTGGTAACCGTCGAGGGTGGTCACCACCGATGAAGCCTCGCCCGGCACATTGAGCAGGATGCTTGTCGTCGACCCGCCGTACTGCGTTCCGTAGTAGACGCTTGCCAGGAGAATCAGCGTCGAGGCGTCCGAGAGTCCCAAACCAAGGGTGATGGGGAACAGGATGGCGACTCCGGTGATTGGCCCGATGCCGGGAAGAACGCCGATCAGGGTGCCAAGGAGACAGCCGATGACCGCCAGAAGGAGGTTTTCCCAGGTGAGCGCGGCGGCAAAGCCGTCCCACAGGTTGAAGTCCGCCAGGATCAGGTTGAAGTCCGTCAGAAGCCTCCCCACAATCCGGTTGGCAGTCGCAGCTCCAACCAGTTGTTGAAGATGAAGGCGACGGCGATGGCAAAGGCCAGGCTGAGCGGCGCAAGTATGGCGATCGGTCCCTTGAAGAAACGACCGATGACGATGGCCAGAATCGTGCTGGCGATGATGAAACCCAACGGCTCGAGCACCTGGCCGAACACGAACGATGTCGCAACTACCGCCGCGAGCCGCCACCAGACTGCGGACGATCCCCAACTCGGGGACTCGTCGGGCTTGAATATCAAGACGAGTGCCAGAGCCACAAACAGGATCCCTACCAGCGTCGGCATCGTCTTCGGTCCGATGGCATCCGCCCGAAAGGTGGTCACGGCGAAGTTGCGAGTCTCGAAGACGTACCAGACGCCGAGCGCCAGACACAGAAGCCCAAGCACTCGGTCGCTGGTAAGTCGTCTCTTCCCCGAAACGCCCGGGGAGGGATCTGACTGACCGGCAGGCTGTGACGCCTGCTCTGAACCGTTGGTCATGTCAGTCCCTCCCCGGTTCGTTCCGGTTGGAGGTTACGGCGCGACGAGTCCGAAGGGCTCGGACAGGATGCGGAAGCTGTTGACGGCGTCGAGCGCGAACGCTTCGAATTCGGCACCCAACAGTCGCAGCGGCAACAGGCCGTTGTTCTCCCTTTCCACTGCCCATTCGTCGGACGCTTCGACCTTACCGAGTGCATCGACCCAGAAGTCGTAGGCCTCGTCGGTCATCCCGCCGGGCGCCAAAAGGCCACGCCATATTGGGAAGATCGTGTTATAGCCCAACTCGATCGTGGTCGGTGCATCGTAGCCGTCGATACGGTCCTCACCCATCACGGCCAGGATCTTCAGCTCACCGTCGGCGGCGCTGGCGAAGGTCTCTGACACGTCGCCGGTGAAGACTTCGATTTCCTCACCCAACAGGCCGACCTGGGCTTCACCGCCGCCGTCGTAGGCAACCCACGGAACGACCGCAGGGTCGACACCGATCTCTTCCATGAAGATCAGCACCTTGAAGTGGTCCTGACCACCCTCTGGTGATCCACCACCAAAGACGATTGAAGTCGGATCGGCCTGAACCGCCGCCACCAGTTCATCAAGTGTGTCCCATGGAGCGTCCGGCAGCACCGCCACCACACCAAAGTCGGCGCCGATCGCCCCGATCCAACGGAACTCATCCGCCTCTAAACCGGTGTACTGGTTCTGACCAAATCGGATCGCCGTCGCCGGCGAAGCCGCGATCGTCAGATCGCTGTTGTCGTTTTGGTTCGCGGCAATGTCGGCAAACGCCACCGCACCACCGCCGCCAGGCTGGTTGGTCACGATCACATTCCCGGTGGAACCCTGGTCCTCAAACAACTGACCAATGCTCCGGCACGTGAAGTCCCAACCTCCACCCGGATCCGACGGAGCAATACACTCAGGCGACGCCGGAACATACGCCACGGGTGCGGCAGTTGTTGGGGCCGCAGTTGCTGCGACTGTGGTATCGGACTCGCTGTCTCCGCACGCCGCGGCGACAAGAGCGAGACCCAACACCAGTATGAAGACGCGTCCTAATCGATGCATCGTTTCTTCCTCCTCCTCAAGTTTGGCCGCGCATGCGGCGCATGGGAGAAGGGTCGTGACCGCCTCGGGTGACGACAAGGGTTCTGTACATAAAGTTTGCAAAACAGAAAATGGTCGAATTACGGCAACACCCTCCGCGGCTACCGTGCGCCTATGTCCGATACGCCGTGGTTCCGTCGACTGTTCACGCAGACGTTGGCGTTCCAGCTCGGGATTACTGCCCTCGTTCTTGTCGTCGCCGCAGTGGCTTTCGCACGTCAGATACAAACGACGATCGAAGAGCAGTACGGGCTGCGATCGTTGGCCGTCGCCGAATCGGTCGCCGCCATGCCGATCGTGCGCGACAACGTGGCTGATCCGGACTCACCGCTGCTGCTCCAGCCAGTTGCCGAGGCCGTTCGAGCAGCGACCGCCGTGTCGTTCGTCGTCATCGCCGACGTGGAAGGGGTTCGGCGCACCCACCCTTCGCCGGATCGGATCGGGCAGGTGGTGTCGACCGATCCGAGTGAGGCGCTGTCGGGCGTGTCCGGTATCTACACACAAACGGGAACGCTTGGACGCTCGGTTCGGGGAAAGGCACCCATTTTCGATCAGAACGGCGACGTCGTCGGGCTCGTTTCGGTTGGCGTTCTGTCGGTCACCGTCTCGGAGGCGTTTCGGGAGGACGTCCCTGCAGTCCTGCTCGGAAGTGCTCTCGCAATGGCGCTCGGCGCGGTGGGAGCTTGGTTCCTGGCACGGCGGATTCGAAGGCAAACGCTCGGCCTCGAACCCGCCGACATCGCTGCGCTCCTGGAACGCCGCGAGGCCATGCTGCTTGGAATCCGCGAGGGCGTAGTTGGGCTCGATGCGGGCGGCCAGGTGAACCTGGTCAATCCCGAGGCTTCCCATTTGCTTGGCATCACGCAGGACAACCTGGGGGACCACCTGGTCGATGCCGTGCCCTCGGTAGCACTCGAACGGCTCCTCGCCGAGCCGGTGGAGTACCACGATGTCGAGCTGACGATCAGCGAGCGAGCTCTGGTCGCAAACGTGATGCCGATTTCGGTGCGAGGTCATCACGTCGGTACGGTGCTCACCCTCCGAGATCGAACGGATTTCGAGAGCCTCGTCGGCGAGCTCGAGTCCGTCCAAGGCCTCGTTGAAGCACTCCGGGCACAGGCTCACGAGTTCACCAACACGCTCCACACGATTTCGGGGCTGATCGAGCTTGGGCGCACCTCCGACGTGGTCGACCTGATCTCTGACCACGCCGACACGAACGAGCGCCTGACGGCGGCGTACGAGAGCCGGCTGCCCGATCCACTTCTCGTGGGTCTTCTCATTGCCAAGTCGGCGATCGCTGCCGAGCGTGGCATCCGATTCTCGATAGAAGTAGATGGCCTCGAGGACAGCGTATTGGTCGGCTCACGGGAGTTGATCACGATCGTTGGCAACCTGGTAGACAACGCCTTCGATAGCGTCGCTGGGCCCCGCGACGGGGGCGGACAAGTCGGACTCAGCATGACGAGAGAGGTCGATACGCTGGAGCTTGCCGTGGCGGACAACGGCCCAGGAATCACTCCCGCGGTGCGCGCTTTGATGTTCGACGAAGGCTTCACCACAAAGGGTACCGACGCTCATGCCGGAATCGGGCTCTCGTTGGTGCAGGACGCAATCACGGCGGCGCGGGGATCGATCGCGGTCGACCACGACGACGGCACCAGATTCCGGGTGCGCATCCCGCACGCGTTCGTCAAAGCAGAATCGTTGATCCCATGATTTCGGTGCTCATCGTCGAAGACGACTTCAGGGTGGCCGATCTCCACCGCGAGTTCGTCGAGCGGTGTGACGGGTTCGAAGTCGCCGGTGTCGCCCTCACGGCCCGCCAGGCGATCGACATGAACCGGGAGGTGGCGCCCGACCTCATTCTTCTCGATCTCTACCTACCGGATGAGCACGGGCTCGATGTCGTAGAGACACTTCGAGCAGACTCCGGGGCCGACGTGATCGTGATCACTCCCGCCCGTGACGTGCCAAACATCAGAGCCGCGATGCAACATGGCGCGCTGTTTTACATCGTGAAGCCGTTCCGATTTGCCGCGTTCCGCGAGCGCATGGACGCATTTGCTCGCCTCAGGACCACATTGGGGCACTCGCCTGAGTTGTCGCAGGCGGATATCGACGACGCCTTCGGCACACTCCGAACGACGGCGCTGGACCTGCCGAAAGGACTCAGCGCACAAACCCTCTACGCCATAGAGCGAACGCTTCAAGAAACCGATCAGACCCTGTCGTCCGAGGCGGTAGCGCATCTCGTCGGCGTGAGCAGAGTCACCGCTCGCCGGTACCTGATCTACCTGGTGGAATCAGGGCGTGCAGAAGTCAGCAGCGAATATGGCACCCCCGGTCGCCCCAAGCATCTCTACGCTGCGCTTGGACACAGCGACCGATAGGGACTGCCCTCCCGATGTGTTACGTTGAAAATGTCTTCAGATTCACGACACGGGGGCCGACCTCGATGCTCGATAAGCCGTCGTGTCCCTGACCGATTCCGATGCCCCGGTAGCGGAGCTTCGGGGCCCGTGGCGTCTTGTTGATTTGGCCTCGAAAGTGCCCGGCGTGGTGGTCGCAGTCGTCTCCGCTGTCGCCATAGGTGTGCTCGTGGTGATAGGCACGTTGCAGCGGGTCGCATTTCCGGAGTGGGGCGCAGCAAACCTCGACGCTGAGGCATCGGTAGCGACATGGTTCTCGGCCGCGCTGTTGTGGGCCGCCGCCTTGTGGTGGCTGTTCGTCGGAATGTCTACGAGACCCCGATCGCTGGCAATCTGGATGTGGTGGCCGATACTGGCGTTTCTAGCGCTCGACGAAGGTAACGGCATCCACGAGCGCCTTGAGCAGTGGTCGGGGATCGATTGGCAGCTCCTGTATGTCCCCGTGATGGGTCTCGCTGCTGTGGCATGGTTGGGGGTGGTGCGCCTGTATCGGAAACAGGCTCGCATCGTTGCATTGCTTTTGGCCGGGGCCACCTTCTGGTTCGTCGCTCTGGGGCTCGAGCTCGTCCAGAACTGGGGTGGGTCACCGGTGCGGGCCACAATTTACGTCCCGACGATGATCACCGAGGAGGCACTCGAGATGATCGGATCGACGGTGCTGCTCATCGCGGCGACGCTGGCTCTGGCTCGAGCCATTCGAGCGGAGCCAAAGAGCGATGGGTGAGATCGGCGACGCATCCGTGACATGGAAGTGCATGATGTTTGCCTCCAACATCGCGCTAATACACCTTGCCCGTCCGACTTGCTCAAAGCCGGCGTTGCGGTCGGCGGTCCGATGACTCGGATTCGTGCGGTGGCCTGGCTGAGCGAGCGGAGTCGACATGTTCGTGGACTAGGGCGCCTCTTCTTCGTCACTGCGTGAGTCGAGATCGGCCTGAGTACGAGAAGTCTTCTTCCATCGTTGGTAGATCACGATCATGACAAAGCCTGCGACAACGACGACGATTGCGCCGATTTGAAGGCCCGTTTCCATGTCACCACCTCAAAGGTTCGGAGGGCCAATCGTAGCTATTCATCTCTCGCGTTAGAGCATCGAAGAGGCTGCACATAGCCGCGATATCCAGTGCCGCGGTGCACTTCGACAGTTCTCAGTGCTGCCTCGAAGGCAAGAAGCCCCGATCGACGAGGATGACGTCGATTGCAGCGGAGTGGGCCGAGACTCGAACCCACACGCTTCGGATAAGAGTCCGACCGGTTTCATGTCTGCTGGTGGCCGCCTGTGCCCTTAGGCGAGCCGGTACAGCCGTTTCAGAGCCACCGTCGTATCGCTCCGTGACCCTATGGAAGCCACCAGTTTCCGCTACTTTGTGAGAACAGGTTCTGACGGCCGGTCCGAGAGGAGGGTCAGAGGCTGAGGCTGACTCCACAGCAACGTAGGAATGGGCAACTCTCGGGATACACTCGCTCGGAAACACCCAGAGGGAGATCATGTCGAAACGAGTCCTGGTGGCTGTAGCCGTTTTCATGTTGGTCGCCGCCGCCTGTGGTAGCGACACGAGCAGTACATCCGCAACGACAGGCGACACCACGGCACCGACGTCGAGTTCGTCTTCGAGTTCGTCCACGTCAGCGACCACGACGTCGACGACCACCACGACGATGGCGACCACGACCACCCCGGCAGGCGAGTTCGTGCGCTACGAGGATCCGGTCGATGACTGCCTGGACGCCGCGACCAATGAGCCTGCTCCGACCTGCATGCCGGAGCCGACCGATATCCTCTCGGTGGAGATCACCAGGGCAAGCCCCCTGACCATCGTGCTCGAAATCGCCGAGCCCGGCCTGCCCGGACTCCCCGATGAGTATCAGATCACCATCGGGCTAGATCTGGATCTCGATCCCGGAACCGGCATCGTGGACTTCTGGCCCGAGTTCCACGGAATCGGGCCGGACCTGGAAACGGACTTCTTCGGAGGTCCTGAGGACTTCTTCGTCCAGGCCTACTCGATCGAGGGCCAGAACGGGTTCATCCTGCTCGATCCGCCTCCGGTCGAATGGACCTGGCTGGACGAAACGCACGTCCAGGTCGTCTTCGAGATGGAGTTCGTGGGCGATGGGCCGTTCGCCATCGCCGGGGATCTGACGACCGGCAACTACTACGACCACTTCGTGGACAACGGTCACCTGCTGTTCCCGAGCGGTGACGTGGTTCTCGTCGGCCCGTAGGGCGACTCGGTTTGCCCGTCCCCTAGGGTCAAAGAGCGGACGAAGGATCGCCGCCATGGAGAACGCATCGCCTCGGTCATCGACGTCGTTTCCTGCACCGGTGAAGCTGCGGCGAACATCCGCAGTGTATGAGCGCTTCTATCCCGTGCCGCAGGTAGCGCATATGTGTTTCTCCTATGTCAAGCGGCGTTGGTGAGGGCGGGTTGTTGGGTGTCGGTGAGGAGGGTTCGGTAGACGACGTTTGCGAGTTTGCGTTTGAGGAGTCTGAGGGCTTCTCGTTTGGTTGATCCGGTTTCGAGGCGTCGTTTGATGAAGGCTTGGGCGTCGGGATGGATACGGAGTTGGGTGATGGCGATACGGTGGAGCGCGGCGTTGGTTTGCCGGTTGCCGCCACGGTTCAAACGGAACCGTTGGTTGTTCGCTGACCACACCGGGATCGGGGCGACTCCGGCCCACATGGCGTAAGCGTCACGGGATTTGAACCGGGTGATGTCGGCGGCTTCGCCGACGAGCTTGGCGGCGCTGAGTGCTCCACAGCCGGGGATCTCTAGTAGTGAGGGGACCAGTTGGGTGACCCGGTGGGTGATGTCACGTTCGAGCTGGTTCGCTTCTCGAGTCAACTCTCTGATCCTGGTGACTTCACGTCGTCCCAGAGTGGCCACCATTGATGTGTGAACTGTGAGGAGCTGGTCGATGTGGTCGAGGGTCTTGTATCGGTTCAGTGAACCTGGTGGCGGGTCGTAGCCGGGTTCGAGTTCGTGGAGCCGCCACCGCAGCCGGTTCTGGGCCGCGGTGCGGTCTTTGACCAGGCTCTCTCGGTAGTCGACCAACAGCCGCACCTCGCGGGAGGGACCATCGAGTTGAGCCACCGGCAGATCCGGTTCCCGCAGCGCAGCTCGTGCCACGGCCAACGCGTCGATCGGGTCGGACTTGCCTCGGGTACGAGCCGAACGACGGGCACCGGCCATCAACTTGGGTGGTACCCGTACCGCGAGCTCCCCAGCCCTGAGTAGATCACTCTCGAGGCGACGAGACAACGTCCGGCAGTCCTCAATCGCCCACCGCCGCTGCGGCCACTTCGCCGCCCACTTCACCAACCGCAGATGCCCTTCCGGTGTCGCTGCGACCGTCATCGAGGCGATCTCGGCGCCGGCCTCATCAACCGCTACCACCGTGTGGCTCCGCTTGTGTGTATCCGTTCCCAGTACAACCATGACCCTGTCTCCTCCTTCGTGAGGGGTCCAAAGGACCGGTCGGTGGGCACGCCTCAGTACAGGCCGGGAGGTCAATCTCCTATCAAGCCACGCCGGCCGGTCCGGCGCGCCCGACGGGTGGCAAAACACACAACAAGCCACACCAACGGTGGGCACCGATATGGAGAACCAACCCGCCAGGCGTCCCCAAAGCATGACACTGAGCCGATATGGGCGGGTCAGGCTCGGTACGGGAAGAGCATATAGCCCCATTAGGTTGTGCTGATGAGTTGCTGGGCTGTCGAGGACTATCTGGGATGTGACGGTGGCTGAGAACGAAGAAATCTGGCACGCGATGTTCGCTGAGGGGAATGCGCTGCTGGACAGGGGAAGGGCAGTTTTCCGCATGATTCCGTCTGACCCCCGCTGCATGTGGTGCCACGGCCCCTTCGAGGGTGTTGGGGGCCGAGTGATGTCGATGCTGGGGAGGGGTCAATCGCGTGAGGACCCGCGTGTCTGCAATGCATGTATCAGACGGGGTGAGGCTCATCCCGGAGGCACCCAAGTCGATATCGCGACCGTGTTCGCTGATATGAGAGGATCTACGCCAACTGCGGAACGCCTTGGTGACCGTGCCTTCAGCGAATTGATCAATCGGTTCTATCAGACCTCTTCGAAAGTGTTCATCGAAGGGGGTGCGCTGCTGGGTCGGCTGGCCGGGGATGAAGCCATCGGGTACTTCGTCCCTGGTCTCGCTGGACCCAACTACGCCCAGGCTGCTCTGGATAGCGCAGTCGAGCTCCTTGCCGCTACTGGGCATGCCGACGCCGATGGCCCATGGATTCCACTCGGCGTGGGAGTACACGCAGGTAACGCTTATGTCGGTGTGCTGGGTGAGCAGACCGGGTCCAAGGAATTGACCGCTCTCGGCGACGACATCAATGTGGGAGCGCGACTCGCCGACTCCGCTGGAGTAGGAGAGATATTGGCAAGCTTGCAGCTCACCCAAAGGATCGGACTGGACACTGATGGCCTAGAGCATCGGGAGCTGGATCTGAAAGGCAAAGCAGCGCCCTTCGAAGTCGCGGTGATTACGGCAACCTGACGGCAACCCGGGAGCCGCCGACCCGTCGATCGGAGCTAGCGCATATGTGCCGCCATGGGCGGGTATGGGTCGGCGGGGATTACTGGTTCGACGACTCGAGTCGCCGGATGATGTTGGCGAGTTGATCGATTAACCGGTTGCCGTGGCCCAGGTCGAGTAGACCATCTGCGACTGCGGCCTCCAGGTCCCCGATGGCTCCCTCGATGTTCCCCGCCGCCGCCTGATTGTCGCTTGGAGTCTTTTCGAGTTCTCCGAGGGCGGTGTTTGCCTTCGCCGCAGCATCTTCGACCTTGTCGGCCACCGGCGATCCCGGGTTGTCATTGACGATGCCTTGAAGTTTGACAATCACCGCGCGGAGCGCCTCGTCTGCGCGGGGAGTCTCGGGGGTGGGTGGTTGGTCTGCCGGCTTTTCGGTGGAGTCGGTCGGATCGCCCGCTTCGTCATCGTCGGGGCTGTCGGTGCTGTCGTCTCCGACCTCGCTCGTGGCGTTGGCGGGATCTGACGTGTCGCCGGAGGCGTCATCGTTGGTGGCGAGCGTTTCGTCGGGCTTCTCGGGGGGAGGCTGGTCAACTGGCCCGTCACCGTTCGATGCCGTCGATTCATCGTCTCCGTGCAGCGAGCCCGCGTCCTCGGCCTCATCCTCATCCTCCGTGAGGCGGCCTTCCCGCAGTGGCTCCGGTGGTTGCGGACTATCCACAGCTTCGTCGATACCTGTTGTCGGAGCCGCTTGGCCCAAACCGTATGTCGGTGATACAGCCATGACCTCTGAACGATCGAAGAAATCGGACGGTTCGACCCTGGAGGCGACCAGAGCGAGCGACTCGGCGAGGCGCTCCTCGGCGCCACCGTCACCGATCCCGATCGCCTCAAGAGCCCGGTCGAGCCCATACAGCAAATCCCCGGGCTTGGCACCGTTGGCGGCATAGGCCATGCCGGCCGGCAGCATTACCAGCACCACCAGGGCCGCGACCGCCATAGCTACCCGCGACACCAGCCGTGTCGGCCAATCTTGGGCAATGGGCTCTCGTCGCCTGGCATATAGCTCGACCGGGGTCAGCCTCGACTCTTCGACCGCCGCGACAAAGAGGTGCGAGAAGTCGCGCTCAGGGTCGGGTGTAGCGATGTCTTGGACGGCGCTGAGAATGTTGGCGAGGTCGTCGAAGCCATCATCAAGATCGACCGCGCGGGTCAAGAGCATCTCCGCCAATGTCTCAGTCAGCGATGGCGCGGCCATCCAATACCCCCCTTGACACAAAGAGGCTTCGATATGGGCGGGTGGTTTGAGCCTGAGTCGTAGGTGACCGCCCGCTCTAGCGCCCTGTATCGGGGACTAGTCACTCCGTTATCGAGGTAAACTATCATCTATTATGGTTAACTTGGTGCCGACTACTCCTGTAAGGGATCAGCTCGAACGCCCAGGTCGCGTTCTTGCCACATGACCCGACCGCGAACAGAAGAGACACCGGAATCGGGGGAACTCAATGTCTGACTCAACAAATGGAGCCGCACTCAACTTGGTCATCGATGAGGGCTCTGACCCGAGTGAGGTTGATGAAAGCCTCAACAAGATTCACCAACGGGTGGCGGCGTCCGAAGAGCGCATCGCCGACCTAGAGCGCGAATTGGGAAAAGCCGCCGACGAGGAAACCGAGATGGGGCGCCAACTCGATACAGAACGCAAACGCAGAGCCGCCCTGGATCAACAACTCCACGAAGCACGCGAGGAAGCCACCCGTTTGAGTCTCGACGAAGCGACGCAAGCCCGCAATGCCATGGTTGCCGAAGCCGAGGCGCTCCTCGAGACCTCTCGTATTGAGGCTGAACGCGAAGCCACCAAGATCACCAAGCAGACATTCGACCAAGCCAAGAAGATGCTCGCCGAAGCCAAACGTGAAGGCATGGCGATCGTGGATACGGGTCGAGAGAAGCTCGGTGCCCTTGAGGCTGACGCGGCCCAACGGGTCGCTGCTCTCGATGCCGAACAACGAGAACTCACCCACAGGTTGAGGGTGATGGAAACTCTCTACAACGAACTCCGGGAAACCCTCCAACTGGTCGCCGAAACTTCGGTCAAGGAACTCGCCGAGGCCCAAGAGTCTCTGAAACAACTCGATCCTGTGAAAACCCCTGGGCCACCCACTGAACCGACAGGCGAGCAGACCACATCCGGTTCGCCTCCAGAAGAAGGCTCGGTCGCGGATCTCGATGCTCCGTCAAAGTCTGGCGGCCACGAGCCTGATTCGGTCGAAATCCCACCCCTCAGCGGACCCTGGCAGGCTCACAGCTATTTAGAGCCAGCCACGTAGCCGGTGCCGGCCGCACCCCACCAGCATCCTCGAACAACCGCCGAATCGACGACCCGTTCCTCCCCAACCGACGAGCAATCGACCGGGTCGGCTCACCCGTCTTTCGTCGCTCCCACACGTCGGCGATCTCCGCCTCCGTGAACCTCTTCGACACCGCACACCTCCTGACGAGACATCACAACTCTCGCCAAAGTGTTGCGTTCACGCCTTGAGGCGGCAGCCGATATGCGCTACCTACTTGGAATGTGCGCAGGGGTCGTGCAGGGACCGATCTGGTAGGTGGCGCGTTCGATATCGGTGAACGCTCGATATGACGCTTCGGGGCGGCGGCGGCGTTGTTCTTGGGGTCGATCATGGTCCATCGAGGGTGCTGGTCCTGGGACCCGGTGCACCCGCCACATCGGATCACCCCGCACATGTTTGAGGACTGTGGGACGAGCGAAAGCGGGGTCACCCGCGGTGGTGAGTTGCACTATGCGAGCCTTCTTTGGTCTTGGCGGCCGCGGCGGAAACAGGCTCGCTCCCAAAGGGGTCGGGGGTTGTGCTTTCTGCGATCTGGTCAACGAACCGTGGCTGCGCAGCCCCCATGCCGAGGGACGTCGGCGGCGTGGACGGTCGCCGACCCGTCGATTTGTCTGGCGAGTGCGCGCCGGATCGTTGATACTGGCGACATGGCAGCGGTAACCAGACATTTGACAGCGCTCCATGGCGATGTCGTCGGGTACAGCAAGTTGATCGCGGACAACGAGATCGAGACTCACAACACGATCCAGGCGTTCCGGCGCATCATCGAGGAGGTGCTCGACTCCAGAGACGGCGAGCTTGTCCAGTTCGTCGGCGACGAATTCCTCGCCGTGGTCCCCGACGAGACCGACGCCATCTCGGCTGCCTCTGAGGTCCAACGCAGGATTGCCGACGAGAACGAGAACCTCCCCCCGGCGCGTCGGATGCGGTTTCGGCTCGGGCTCAACTCTGGCGAGGTATCCGTTGCCGACGGGCAGTGGTACGGCGAAGCGATCAACATTGCCGCCCGTCTCCAGTCGCTCGCCGAACCGGGGGGGATCAATGTGTCGGGGGCGACGTTGGATGCGGCAGGGGATATGGATCTGCAGATCGAGGCGTTGGGTAGGAAGCGGCTGAAGAACATCCCGGAGCCAGTGCCCGTGTTCAGGATCATTGACGACGAGGCCACGGCTGACCGCACCAGGCCCTGGAAGCGATACGCCGACCGGCCGCAGCTGCCGTCGCTGGCCGTCAGTCCGTTTGTGAACCTCGGCGACGCCGAGGACGGGTACTTTGCTGACGGGTTGATGATCGCGTTGGTCATCTCCCTGATGCGCATCCCGGGACTCGAGCTGGTGAGTGACACATCGACTCTCGGCTACCGCGACCAGGCGTTCTCCGCACAGCAGATCGGCCACGAGCTCGGGGTTCGCTACGTATTGGAGGGCGCTGTTCAGCGCTCGGGCGACACCGTGCGTGTGATGACCCAACTCATCGATGTCGATGCGTCGTCGACTGCTTGGGCGGATCGTTTCGACGCCAGTTTCGCGGACGTGTTCGCCGCTCAGGACGACATCGTCTCTTCGATCGTAAAGGCCCTAGACATTGAGGTGATCGGCGGCGAGGTCGCCAAGATGTACTGGCTCAAGCTCGACCAACCGACGGTTGAGTACGTCTACCGAGGCCTCTCTCACCTGAGTAAGGGAACCAGCGCCGACCTCCGCTCCGCGATGTCCGCGTTCGGCGAGGTCATCGAACGCAGCCCCGACTCGCCGATTGGTTATATGGCATCCGCTCTTGCCTACCTATGGACGGCGCTCTTCCTTCCAGAAGATGATACGGACGCCAACTACGGCGAAGCCGAGCGCTTTGCCAATCTGGCGATCGAGCGGGACGATGAGTCGGGGATCGGTCACACCGTCCTCGCCCACGTCCTGATCAATCGTCGCGACTGGGAAGGGGCTCGGGAGCACGCGGACCTAGCCCTGGAGATGCGGCCTGCCTGTGATCTCTCCTACGGTGTGGCGGCGTCGGTGATGCGTTATCTCGGCGATCACGACAACGCGGTGGCGTTTGCCAACCGGGCGATCGTGCTCAGCCCTCTGTTCGCAAACTGGTACGAGAGCGTCAAGGCGAGTGCCCAGTTCATGGCTGGCAACTACGACGACGCGGCTGAGCTCGCCGAGGGCGTCGTGGCCGCCGACGACGCACAGCTCGAAGCCCTGCTTACGCTTGCCGCCTCGCAAAAGGCGCTCGGGCGTGACCGGCACGCTGTTGCCGCCGTCGACCACGCCAGAGAGAACAGCCCCGGGCTCAACACGGACGCCCTCCGCGACGATCTGCCGTATCGCGACCAGGAAGCGCTGGGCCGTTTCATCGAGGGACTCAAGTCGAGCGGCCTCGACTAACCACCTCCGCGCTGTGATATCTGAGTTCGGATGCAAGACGCTGCGCCTCATTCTCGTCGAAGGTGGTGCAACGATCCTTCACATCGCAACCAATATGGGGCGGGTCCGATCACCGGTTCTAGTAGAGCTTATGTGCCGACATGGGTGGTGCCAGACCACACCGTTTCTGGCGATCGGACATGATCCGGTTCAGGGTCTGACGGCGATGATGTAGTGGGAGGAGAGTTCGACCTGGCGCACGTCATTCTCTCGCATGAATCGCTCGCAGTGTCCGCGTACCCGCTCTGCCTCATCAGGGTCGAGGGCCATAGCGGTGCGTCGCAGGCCTGTGCCCAGCACGATGCGCCACCAGTCACTGGACTCGACCGCGATGACGTCTACCTCACTTTGGATCTCGGACGCGGGGACACCAGCGTCGGTCATGATCGCCTGGAGTGTGCCCGAGTCCTCGGTGCGTCGCCAGGGCTCGACCACGTCGAAACCGGGACGCTCGGCATGGACCGCATCCACGAAGACGTCAAGCATCGGCGTGAAGAACCGGTCACCCAACACGGTGATGGCGAGCCGCCCGCCGGGCCGCAGCAGCTCCCAGAAGGATCGCACGAGGCCCGACATGTCGTCGACGAAGAACAGCCCGAGCACGCACAGCACCACGTCGAACGAGCCCGGCGGTAGGTCTAGGTCGGTCATGTCGCTCGCCCGCAAATCGACGTTGGTCAGACCTGCGACGGTCACCTTCTCCTGTGCGATCGCCAGCATCTGGTCCGCAAAGTCGATCCCCAGCACCTGTCCGTCCGGGCCGACCGCCCGGGCGGCCGCCACAACCGACGGACCCGTGCCGCAGGGAACGTCGAGGACCGACTCGCCAGGTGCGGGGGACGCCAGAGCGACGGTCCGCGACGAGAGCTGCTCCCAAAAGGCCCGAGAGCCCCGCTCGTAGTCGAGCGAGGCAGCGTCATAGGTGCCCTTGGGGTCGAAGCCGCGAAGAGGATCGCTCATGGAACTAGCTCAGAACCCTCAGCGGCCCTCGTGAACCTCAACGATGTCGTCGGCCACCAAGCCGTGCGCCTCGCGGTGCACCGCAATAGCAGCCTCAGCGTCCGGGCCTCGACCAGGCAGTACACAGCACCCTCAGCCCCGTTGTACCAGTACTGCTTATAGTCCACGCCGTACTTCTCCTGAGTGGCCAGGTGCGCCTGGTGAGCGCCGATGACCGCCTCGGCGGTGAGGCCATCTACGTTCCTGTGGGTATCCATGTAGTCCGGCACTATCCATCCTTTTCGCTAGTTTCGGCCGACCCTAGCGCCGTTGCCGCCCGACGCCGCTACAGGACCTGCGCGTGACTAAAAGTGGAACTTGGGTCGACAACTTCCCCCTTTCAGCTAGCGCATAACCGGTGCGATGTCAGGGGGTCATTGCAACACTTGGGCGAGTTTGTCTGATGGTGTCATGTCCCCGAGGGTCTGTCGAGGCCGTGTGTTGAGCGAGTAGGCGGCTTGGTCGAGGTCGTTTTGGCTGTGTTGGGAGAGGTCGGTTCTTTTCGGGAAGTACTGACGTAGCAGTCCGTTGGTGTTCTCGTTCGAGCCCCTTTGCCACGGAGATTTCGGGTCACAGAAGTACACCTGGATTCCGGTATCGATCGTGAACTTGGCGTGCTGAGCCATCTCTTTTCCCTGGTCCCATGTCAACGATTGCCACAGATGCTCAGGGAGCTTCTTGATTGTGTCGGTAAGGGCGATCCTGACGTCTTCAGCCCGGTTGCCCTTCGGGACTTGGAAGAGCATCACGTACCGTGTTTGACGCTCCACGAGCGTTCCGATTGCTGACTTGTGTGTCCCGATGATGAGGTCGCCTTCCCAGTGGCCGGGAACGGCACGGTCCTCAATCTCAGCTGGCCGTTCAGAGATCATGACCATGTCGCGGATCTTGCCCTTTTGGGATTGTGCTCGACCCTGAGGCCGGCGCACCGCCCGCCCGGTGCGTAAAGCTCGCCACAGTTCCTTACGTAGAGCGCCTCTGCCCTGAACGAACAAGGATTGGTAGATCGTCTCGTGCACTCGCATCTCCTCATCGTCAGGATATGCCCTCACCAGCCACCGGGAGATCTGACCAGGAGACCACCACCACAACAAGAGTTTCTCCTCAACTGCCTCACACAGCCGGGGACACTCAGCAAGCTTCATCGCCTTGGGACGTTTCGCCCTCATCCTCGATGCCCGATGCGCCACCGTGGCCCGATACTTCACCTGACCACCATTGATCCTGACCTCACGAGACACCGTCGAGGGTGCTCTCCCCAGCCGGCGAGCAATAGAACGCAACGACTCGTTCCCCGCCAGCCCTCTCGAGATCTCCTCCCGATCAGCCCTAGACAACCGCAACGAACACCACTCACCGGGTCGAATCGGACGTCTCCAACCCGACGAAACCAACTGGGTTCGGATCGTCGACGGTGACCGGCCCAGCCGACGGCTTATCGACCGCTGCGACTCGCCAGCCTCCCACCGATCCCACAACTCTTCCCGCTCAACACCAGACAACCGTTCCACAGCACACCTCCATCGAGACAAGACTCATCCAAGGTGTTGCAACGATTCCCTGAAACCACCACCGACATGGGCGGGTGATGCGTGTCGTAGCAGGGTGGTGTTGGGCGATCACTCGACCGACACAACCCTGTCTGTCTATTGGTTCGGCTGGGCGGCGACGAATTCGGCGGTCGTCAAGTAGCGGACGGGGGATGCACGGGTGGATGGAAGCACCAAGTCCGAACCAGGCGGGCGGCCCACAGGTTGGTCCCGATTCAGTTCGGTTGGTCGTTCTTGGCTGACCGCGAGAGGCGTTGTATCACTGGGATCGTCACGGCGATGTACACGACCAAAGTCCAGGCGGGAACATCAGTGATCAAAATCACGACGAGCCAAAGCACCGCCGTGGCAACAAACGCGATCGGGAACAGCTTGGTCCACCGATCGGATTTGTTCTGGGTCATGTTGTTTCCCGCTTCGTATGCCGGCGCAGGATATCGGCCGAACCGGTCAGGATCAAGGCGACTCCGATCACGATCGAGTGCTGATGCGCGGCGGTGATTTTGAAGGAGGAAGAGGGACCTTTCTCAGGGACGACACCGGTGCCGTGACCTACCTACGAACGACGCGCCTGCTGGTCAAAGAACCGTGACCAGGAAACCCAACAACAACACTCACCGGTAGCGCATATCCGGCTGGGAGGGATGATGTTGGCTGTATGGCCCGCACCCTGTCAGGCGGTGAGACGCCGGTTGAGCTGATAGCTCCAGCTCGGTTGGGTTCCCATTCCGTGTGGCAGTGGTGGACGCCATCCTGTTTGCCCTAAGCGAGGGAAAGGAGCAACACTGGTCCAGCACTTCGGTGCAACCCCTTGAGATCCGGGTGGGGTCTGACCCGATCAACCGGCTGACGCATCGCTGATGCTGTCCTGATAATGACCTGTCGACCCCACCCACCAAGCCCTTCTACGGGACGGTGTGACCTAATACGAGCCTGCCCACCACCAGGTGTGGCCCATCCCAGTCCTGTCCACCAACCCACCCGCTCCTTGACATACGAGATTCAATATGGGCGGCTCCGACGCCTCCCTCGGCACGTTCCGGTCGCGTCCCATATCAACCGGGCGCACGGTCCAAGATGCATGACCGGACCCCGGGACACGTGGCGGGTAAAACCGGGTGTCCCGCGGTCCGGCTGGTATTGCGATCGGCGCCTACCCGGTCGCTGTTTGGGCGGCGACGCAGGCCGCGAACGCTGCGAGGGTGGAAGACAGCCGGGACACTTGAACCCAGCACAGGCTCGTCGGCCGTCTCGTCTCGACCTCGTGCCAGGGCGCTACTGCAGCGCCCACCAGAATGTGGCCGCCACACCTCCGACAAAGGAGAGCCCTACAACAGCCTGTCTGATCCCACGTGTGATGGCGCCTGTGGCGACCGCTCCCGAGGTGCGGATCGGTAGCTTCTCGCGGCATTTCCAGCAGTACGGCACCCCATCGACGGTCGTATGCGCACCGCACCGGTTGCATTTCCGTTTGATGTCGGTCACTCCCGTAAAGGCGATCCACTGCGGACCATGCCGCTATGCGCTACACGTATTGAGCGCTGATCGCGTTCTGTGTGTCGGGTCTTGAGCTTCGAGACAAGGAAAAGAGGGCGCTCACCGGAGCACCCTCTTCCCTGTCGTCATTACGAACGCCGGTTAGTTTGCTTCGAGCGTGTCGCCGACTTCGCTGAACTTGCCGCTGATCTCGTTGCCCAAGAACAAGGCAGCTGCGATCACGACTACGGCGATGAGTGCAACGAGCAAGGCGTATTCCACCATGCTGGCACCCTCTTCATCCTGAATGAACCGGCTCTGGTAGGCCGTCCAAAGACGAAGCATGTCTTACCTCCTTAAGGGTGATCCACCGTCATCATTATCGGCACGGCCGTCGCATCCGTAGAGGGGCCGGGCGACTCATTCTCGAACACATCGGTTATTGATCTGGTCCCTTGGTGGTTCGTCACCGCCGCCCATGGAAAAGCCCCGGCCTGCGCTGGAATCGGGGACTAGACACACTGTCAGTTGATGGAATCGTTATGGAGTCCAGTCTTGCTGCCGATGCTTACGATAAGGGGATCAGCCAAGAGAGCGCAGAGGACAACACGGGGAGACGCCGATGGATAGGGAAACGCGAGAGGGACCCCAGAATTCGGACAGCCCATTGCCTGATTTACCAGATGAGGCCCCACTCAGCTCGGTCGATGAGGACGTTGTCCCGGGTGAGGTTGATGGGGACCTCTACGAGCTTCACCAACAGGTGGTGGCTTCCGAAGACCACATCGCCAAACTTGAGGGTGAGTTGAAAGGAGCCGCCGACCAGGAAGCGGAGACGGCGCAGCGATTCAATAATGAACGCCAGCAGAGAGTTGCCCTTGATCAACAACTCCACCAAGCACGAGAAGAAGCCACCCGTTTGAGTCTCGATGAAGCGTCCCAAACCCGCAATACCATACGCGCCGAGGCCGAAGAGCTCCTCCAAGCCACTCGCGTCGAAGCCGAACGCGAATCCGGCCAGGTCACCAAGCGAGCCTTCAACGAAGCAAACGACATGATCGCCATGGCCAGACGCGAAGCCGTGACAATCGTGGATGCTGGTCGAGAGCAAGTCAGGGCGCTTGAGGATGACGCGGCGCAACGGATGGCCGATCTCGATACCGAACACCAAGAGCTCACCCATCGCTTGGGCATAATGGAAACCACGTACGACCAGCTTGTCGCGACACTCAAGCTTGTCGCCGAAACCTCGATCGCGGACCTTGTCAACAAACAAGACTCTCTAAAGCAACTCGATCGTGTGGAAACCCACGGACAATCCATTGAACCGAGTAGCGAGCAGGCCACATCCAGCTCGCCTCCACAAGAGAGTTTGCCCACCGACCTCGAAGCCGCTTCAGGCTTGGCGGGAGACGAACCCGCCTCGATCGCAATCCCACCACTCACCGGTCATTAGCGACCTAGGCATACCCACAACCCTCCAATACACCATAACCGGTAGCGCATATGTGTCGTTATGTGCGGGTCGTTTGGGGGCTAGTCCGTTCGGGTTGGTCATTTTCTACCTCACGGCGGGACCCGTCGGCTGATAGCTTGTTGTGGGGTCTTTTGGGGGGACTCAGCGGGTCTTTTGCTTCGGGTCGACTCCCTGAGGAGGTAGGACATGTCTCGTGGTGGACCGCTTGTCGGAGCTGGTTCGTGAAGGGTGAGGAGGGCACCGTGGTGAGGTACGCGGCTTCCGAAGAACACATTGCCGAGCTTGAGGGTGAGTTGCAGGGAGCTGTCGACCAGGAAGCGGAGACGGCGCAGCGATTCAATCGTGAACGCCAGCAGAGAGCTGCCCTGGATCAACAACTCCACCAAGCAGGCGAAGAAGCCGCCCGTTTGATCCTCGATGAAGCGTCCCAAACCCGCAATGCACTGCGCGCCGAGGCCCTGATCCCACGTCTCGACATCGCACACCTTCCTGCGAGACACCACGAATCTCGCCACTGTGTTGCGTCGACGCCTTCAAAGTCGTAGGCGATATGGGTGGGCGTTCAGTGGTCTTCGGACGGTCGAGCGGCGACACCCCGAGCTCGATGCTTTTCGACCCCCCGAGAACCGTCCCACGGCGTGACGCCCACGGCCACCTCATCGTGCTTAGGAGCTCCCCAATCGGCGTGGTGTCTCAAACGCCTTGACCGTTCTGGGCGGAAAGGCGTTCCGAGCTACCGCCTCGGCCGATGTTGGCAGCGGTTCCAACAGGTGGGAGGTATTCGCCTCTCTGTGAGGTAGCTAGTCAGCTAACGGGGGGCCGGAATCCTTCTCCATTAGTGCGGAAATGAGCCGATATCTGAAGCAAGGGCGAAACCGCCGCTCGCAACAAGAGGTACAAAGAATGTTTACAACCGGTAGCCAAACCCTCTTACCAGCAGAGGGTGAGGCGGCCGAAAACCGGGGAGTGATATCCCCGCTCTTGCGGCTTGGAGCCATGGCTGGCGACCCGCACCAACTTCGGCAACGGTATCACCGGCTGGTAGCCCGCCGTGAGCTCTGAGTCGAAGAAGTACCGGTTCACCAGGATGATGGAAGACAAAAACGCGGTTCAGGAACTCAGCACTATTGGAACGTTCGTATGGGACCAGTAACGACTCAGCTGCCAACACTACATGAACGAACCCAAAGCGAGCGGACGGGCCAGCTTGCCCCGGTTCGCCTGGAGAGGGGCGCAGGAGTAGCGCCAGCCGTTGAAGCTCCGACACCAGATAAGCCGCCCGTCCCTCGGGGGAACGGGAACTCGATGCGCGTCTATCACCCTGGCCTCGGTCCCCCCGACGCAACGGCTCAGCGAAGGCGGGCGACGATGTTCGCCGGGGGCGTAGCCGGTCTGTTCATGGTCTCGGCGGCCATTTCCGATGCACTCTTGGCGACAAAGCCGTCGTTGATCCCAGGCTGGAAGGCAGGGATGATCGCGTCGGAATCAATGGCACCGTCGAGTCGGTCCGGCGACATGGTGCTGGCGGCGCCTTCGGACGGTATCGGTTTGGGAGCCGGACCTGTTCTGGTCTTCGACGACCGTCGCGGCGCCGGCTTGGTCACCCATCGCATCGTCGGTCTCAATGCCGACGGCACGTACCGTACCCAGGGCGACCCTAACGGCCAGGCGCGGCCGACGCCCCTTACAATCTATCAAGTGGTGGGTGTGGTCCGACTGCTCGTATTGGGCCTTCCAATCAACGGTGTTCGGCAGGCGCGTGGATCTGCTTGGCGGTCTGGGTTAACGCTCTGTCGTCGGGCGTTCTCGTGATCCGCGACTTCTTAGTCGAGAGATACGACCCGTGGGTCGAGCCTGAGGTACGGGTAAATGCCTCGGGCTAGTAGGCCATCGTTCTTCGGGCTTCCGATCATCGTGGGAGCGGCCATCCTCGCTTTATCGATGACGGTCTCGGCTGGCTCGCGGGCGGCCTTCGTCGGCATCAACGACAACCCCGGGAACTCCTTCTCGACCGCCAGTTGCTTCAACGCCCGGCCTGATGGTGTTCAAAACGGGACAACGACTAGCTCTGCCAATGGGGTGGTCTCGGTTCCGATCACGCCGGTCGATCCGAGCTTGTCCTTCCTGATGTTCTCGAGCCGGCATGACAGCAACCGACCGGTGGGTTCGATGATCCGGGGACGCCTCAACGCGACGGGGGACGCGGTCGAGTTCGAGCGGGTGACCGATGAGGCGGTGCCGGTCACGATGACGATGGAGTGGTATGTCGTAACGTATGCATGCGGAATCACCGTCCAGCGCGGCGAGGTGAGTCAAGCAACGACCACCATCGACATCCCGATCAGCTCGGTGGGGTCGACCTCTCAGGCGTTCGTGACCTGGTCCAAGACCCCGACGGCTAGTGATGGATCGTTTGGCAACAACGACCCGGTGATGAGCGAGCTGACCAGTCCCACCAATCTTCAGTTCCGGGTGAACTCTGCCACCGCCACCCACACTATCGCCTGGCAGGTGATCGCCTTCGACAACCCGGCCGACGTCAACGTGCAGTCGGGCACGACGTCTCTGCTGGGAGCCGCGACCTCGACCACCGCCACCCTGACGCCGGCCGTTGACGTCACCAAGACCTTCGTGCTGGCCAGCTATCGGACCGCCGGCTCGGGTCCCGACATCGGAGCGATGATGTTGCGCGCCGAGTTGACAAACTCCACGACGATCACCTTGCAGCGCTGGATCTCGGGTAGCCCGGACGACATGACGGAGATCTCGTGGCAAGCGATCGAACTCGAGGAAGGCTCAACGGTGCAGCGGGGAACGCAGGGGTTTAACGCTTCGGTTTCCCAGCAGGACATTGCTATCAATCCGGTTGACACCGCCAAGGCATACGCCTTCGGGTCGGTGCAGGCCGGATCGGGCCAGAACGTGGGGCGGTCGAACTACGCCGGCGACGACATCATGGGGACAGGCAGCTTCACCGCCGAGCTGTCACCCAACCAACTAACTCTCACCCGGGACAGCACGTTAGGAGACGCCAACGTTGGCTGGTTCGTCGTCCACTGGGGCAGCACGCCACCGACCGGGAATACGTATTATGTGCGGACGGATGGGTCTGATTCGAATACTGGGTTGTCGAATGACGCGGCGGGGGCGTGGCTAACGATTCAGAAGGCGGCGGACACGATGGTGGCGGGAGAGACGGTGCGGGTGCAGCCGGGCACCTATCCGGAAACGGTGACGCCCCTCAATGCGGGCACGGCA
>PVMK01128126.1_pt1 | contig 42072 bp, 42 predicted proteins | sample 1853481 | NCBI WGS metagenome assembly PVMK01 (sample SAMN08533507, study PRJNA380276) | Marine sediment metagenome, whole genome shotgun sequencing project.
GAAGTTGCGAAGTTCTTGCGATTAAAGCCAGAGACAATACGATCAATGGCTCGGCGTGGAGATTTAGCAGCAATAAAATTAGGAAGAGTATGGAGATTTAGAAGATCTTCGATTACACAATTGCTTGAAGAGTAGTAATCCAGAGATTGTTTGCTTTAAACCTGTTCTTGAGTTGGTATTTATTAAGTTTCTAAATCATTCGTTCTTTTATCCGTGACAAATTGAATTAAGAAAATAATAGTTTGACATGATATGTCAGAAGGGCGGAGCGCGGGATCTTCTAAATCGAGATACTCTTCCTAATTTTATTGCTGCTAAATCTCCACGCCGAGCCATTGATCGTATTGTCTCTGGCTTTAATCGCAAGAACTTCGCAACTTCGTCGACTGTTAATAGAGTTCCATTTCCAATCGAAGAATTAGCATCTTTGTGAATTACTTTATGATCTTCTTCCGAGATTAATCTATCTTTTTCCATGCGCTTTCCTCAAGTTTCTCAGAACTATTGAAGAGGGATCAATTATTAAATCTTCCTCTTCTTGGATACTGAATATTAAAAGCATAGCGCTTTGGAAAAAAGCGCTATGCCACAAATTGGATCAATCTTTTTTCATTTAGCCCCTTTTGAGAAATGTTGGACGGCTCTTGATGGATATAAGTTTGTAGATGTAAATACAACTTAATAAACATCTATCGATGTTTATACTATTATAGTGATGTAAACGAATAATTCAAGTATTTAATTATGGATATTATGGAGGAAATGGTTGTAAATATTACAGAGTCAAATAGAAAAATACGACTTTCCTTGAGATAAATTCCTACCCGGTTTCTGTACGCCCCAAGATTATCAAAAATCTTGTTATCAATTCTGGTAAACAACTTACTGATTAAGTGTCAGTAGGTTGATATTTCCCTCAATACCTCTCCAAACCTCATTATCTCCTCCACCGTGTTGTAGTGCACCGGACCAACCCGCACCATGCCGCCGCTCCCCTCCAATCCCAATGATTCGGTGACAGAAATGGCATAATAATGACCATCCCAAACCTGAATTTCTCTCTTCCCCAACTCCTCTGCAACCTGGCGGGGTGTATATCCATCCAAAGTAAAGGCATATGTCGGGACCCGTTCTACAAGTCGATCAAAGTCACGTAAACCATAAACTTTTACACCAGGGGTCTCTTCCAGCACTTCCAACAAAGCTCTTGAAAGTCCATCCTCATAGTCCTGGATGGAAGCCATGGCTTGCTTTAATATTAAGCGCCGGTCAGTGTATTTAGCGGTCAAATCCTCGTTTTCTGGATCTCCGAATTTGTTCCCTAACCATTCGAAGTACTCCAGGGCGCCAAGAACACCCGCGTATCCTTCAAAATTCCCGGTGCCTGTCTCAAACTTACGTGGTGGATCTTGCGGGGCAGGACGGACCTTATAGGCAGTAAGCTGGTCGAGCAAATCATAGCGGCCGAACAGGATACCAACATGAGTTCCGAAAAATTTATAAGCTGAAATAACTAATAAGTCACAACCTAAATCCTGTACATCGATCGGACCATGGGGGGCATATTGGACTGCATCTACATAGACCAGCGCTCCAGCCTCATGAGCCATCCTGGTAATATTCTTGACCGGGTTAATTGTCCCTAATGCATTCGAAGCGTACCCGATAGCGACCAGTTTTGGTTTGGCTTCCAATGACTGCTGAAATTGTTCCATATTTAGGGTGCCATCCTCGAGGTGGAAATCGACATAGCGAATATGGCAGCCATTATCTTGCGCAATCAGCACCCAGGGAGTTATATTGGCATCGTGGTCCAGACGGGTGACAACAATTTCATCACCTGACTTTAACCAACGTCCGATTGAGCGGCTGATATTCAAAGTGAGCGATGTCATATTCGGGCCAAACACGATTTCTTCTGACCTGGAGGCGTTCAAGAAATCTGCACATGCTGCTCGGGCTGCATCAATAACAAGATCAGAAGCATTGCTGGTTGCAAATGCTCCGGCATGATTTGCATTTGTCTCTATCAAGTAGTGCTTCACCCGGTCAAGGGTACTTTGGGCTATCTGCGTCCCACCAGGGTTATCGAAGAATATGGCCTGACGACTAAGGGATGGAAACTGCTGGCGGATTGCGTTAACATCAATATTCATTTGCGGGATCCTCAAGAGTGATTTATTGGCTAATTATATCCCCACAATTTCATCCAGGTATAGCCCCTTAAAGTGGCAAACGCCTGGGTGAGGGGGGCACCCAGACGCTTGCCGCTTAAATAATATCACAAAAAGTTTATCCATTGCAAGTTGTCCGACAACTTGCAAATTTATTATTGTGTTGAAAATGGTTCAAGAATATTGGTTTAAAGTCAAACGCCTGGGTGAGGGGGGCACCCAGACGTTTGACACCCATATATTACCTGAGATTGCAACAGAAATCAAGTGTTCAAGGTTGATTTAATCAATTTCTAAAGAATATGTTGGGAAATAGTGCAAAATTTCACCCAAGCCCCAACCGGGACTCGAACCCGGATCTCGGCTTTAGGAGAGCCTTGCTCTATCCATTGAGCTATTGGGGCAGGCGCGCAAATTATAGCACAAGCAAGATCAACAAAATTAAATAAATAACCCTGCCCGGTACGCCGGGCAAGGTTGGAAGATTGTCAAGTTGTCCGGTCTCGACTAATCAAGACTACCTGTGGCGATGGCCCTCTTCACTTCACCAATTGCAGTTGTGATCTGGATCTCACGCGGACAGGCAAGGGTGCAGTTGAAAATGGTGTGGCAGCGGAAAACCCCAAATTGGTCATTTAAGATTCTCAACCTTTCAGCTGCTGCTCGATCACGGCTGTCAAAGATGAAGCGGTGGGCGTTGACAATTGCCGCAGGTCCAACATACTTTTCATTCGCCCAGTAGGATGGGCAGGAAGTGGTACAAGCAGCACACAAGATGCATTTGGTCGTGTCATCGAAGCGTTCACGTTCTTCCGGGCTTTGGTGGCGCTCAGTGCTGGGGGGTGTTTCATCATTCACCATGTACGGCATCACAGAACGGAAGTGGTCGAAGAAGGGTTCCATATCGACAATCAAGTCTTTGATCACACTTAAGCCGAGCATAGGTTCGACAGTGATTTTGGAAGATTTGAGGTCTTTAACCAACACTTTGCAAGCCAGATAATTGATCCCATTGATGCGCATGGCATCCGACCCGCACACCCCGTGGGCACAGGAACGCCGGAAGGAAAGGGTGCCATCGATATACCCTTTTACATACTCAAGAAGGTCCAATATGCGATCGGTTGGTTCTGCCTCAACCTGGTAATTTTCGTAGTGCGGTTTCTTATCCGCTTCAGGGTTGTAGCGAAAGATTCGTAATTTAACCTGCATCTGGGTATTCCCTCTCTACGACCTAGGATTAATAAACGCGTTCTTTGGGTTCGAATTTTGTGATGTTGACAGGCTTGTAGCGCAGTTCAATGTCTCCATCCTGCATCCAAGCCAGGCTGTGCTTCATCCAGTTCTCATCATCCCTGTTTGGATAGTCTTCGCGGGCATGGGCACCACGGCTCTCCTGCCTTGCAAGCGCGGTAACGGTTGTCACTTCAGCCAGATCGATCAGGTTGCCTAATTCCCAGGTAGCCAGCAAGTCGGTGTTGAAGACCTTGCCTTTATCTTCTACCTTGACGTATTTGAAGCGCTCCTGAAGATCGCGAATTGTTTCAAGTGCGCTGCTCATTCCTTCTGCGGTGCGGAAAACGCCCACATAGTCGTTCATGACCTGCTTCATTTCAACTGCAATTATTTCTGGTCTCTCGTCTCCGGTTGAATTAAGCAAACTGTCAAATTGAGCCCGGGTGAAATCGGTTGGATCTTCCGGAAGTTTCGAGAAATTTTCACCCTGGGCATACTCGACGGCTTTCAAGCCGGAGTATTTTCCGAAAACAAGGATATCCAGGAGAGAATTGGTACCAAGCCTGTTTGCACCATGGACCGATACACATGCAACTTCACCAGCCGCATACAATCCTGGCATAATGGTGTTCTTCTCGTCGATCAGCACTTCCCCAAACTTGTTAGTAGGAATACCGCCCATTGCATAGTGAGCGGTAGGCTGAACCGGCATGGGTTGGGAAACCGGGTCAACTCCAAGGTAGGTGCGGCAGAAATCAACGATATCCGGCAGCTTGGAAAGGATCTCCTCTGCAGTGACGATGTAAGGAGTACCATCGGGTCGCACCCGGCCATCACTGGCGGCATATTTGTTGACCGTCTCGGGGCGTACGTCCAAATACATGTAGCGCTTGCCGCCGATACCGCGACCGTCCTGCATCTCCAGGAACATGGCCCTGCTGATTACGTCACGCGAAGCCAGGTCCTTCACGGTGGGCGCATAGGTCTCCATGAAGCGATCACCCTTATCATTTAATAAAACCCCACCTTCACCACGAACACCTTCCGTGATCAAGATCCCCATACGGTAGATGCCGGTGGGATGGAATTGGAAAAACTCCATGTCTTCGGCGGGGATCCCGCGGCGCAAGGTCATCGCTACACCATCGCCGGAATAAGCGTATGCATTGGAAGTGATCTCCCAAACCCGGCCGTGGCCACCAGTAGCGATTATGACTGATTTGGCATGGAAGACATGCAGTTCGCCGGTCAGCAGTTCGGCAGCCACAACTCCCGCAGCTTTGCCATCGACTATGATCAAATCGATCACCTGGAATTCATCATAAAAGTTGACATTATTTTTTATGCACTGCTGGTATAGCGTCTGCAAGATCATATGACCTGTGCGATCAGCCGCATAACAGGCCCGGTGGACGGGGAGTCCAGTGTTGTTGTTCGTATGACCACCAAAAGGACGTTGAGCAATGCGCCCATCTGGAGTTCGTGAGAATGGCAAGCCCATGTGCTCCAGTTCATAGACTGTGGAAACAGCTTCCGAACACATGAATTCAATTTCATCTTGATCACCGAGGTAATCGCTGCCTTTGACAGTGTCGTAAGTGTGCCATTCCGGGTAATCTTCCTCAGTGTTGCCAAGAGCCGCGCCAACGCCACCCTGGGCAGCACCGGTATGTGAGCGAGTCGGGTAGAGCTTGCTGATCACCGCGGTATCTGCCTCTTTCGAAGCGTAAAGCGCGGCCATCAAGCCGGCACCACCTGCCCCGACAACGATCACATCGAATTTATGGATGTTCATTTAATAAGCCCTCGAACCTGCTGGTAAGAGATTGGATAATCAAAAGACATAGACGAATTAAGACAAAATCGCTCCTAATTATATTTCATAACTAAGATCTATGTTGTTGAAATTTCAGAATTTACGAGAAGATCACAACATACACCGCGACGACCAATGAAAACATCCAAAAAAGGAATATTAGGCCGCGAATAAATGGCCTGGCAATAGATTGCCCTAAGAAATCTTCGATCACCACCCGTAAACCATTAAAGCCATGCGTGACACCAAAAAATACAATCAAAATCTGGATTACCTGCCAAAAGGCATTCGCCCAACCAAGGGTGATATCTGGAATATCGCTGTTAACGACATGATTGGGATTTGGAAAAAATGTCCAGCGAACCAGAGTAGGCAGATCAACCTGCGTCCTGGCCCCTAGAACAAAGGCGCTGATGACTCCGATCATTGCCAGCAGGATCAGGGATAAACCAGAAATGCGAGTAAAGATCCACATTACATATTCGAAGGATAAACCAGGTTGTACAGTTCGAGAACTCATCTCTTATTACCTTTAACTAATAGCTGCCAGAAATAGCCCGTTGAACGAGAATGAAAACGGTAAGACCGTAAACCGGGATAAATATCAACCATTGAAGCCACAAAGCTTCGCGTTGAAACACCTGGAATCTTGGCCAGATATCCAGGATCGCAATGCGCATGCCATTAAGCCCATGGAAGATGACGATAAAAACAACAACGATTTGGAAAATCCAGGATTCATATACGATATTGATGGTAGTGGCGAAATCGCTGCCGGTTTGCTGCATGAAGAAAGATGCGAAAACATGTGTCCCCACAAACAGGATCATTGCAATGCCTGTGACCCGGTGGAACATCCAGGCCCACATCGGCCCACCACCCCGGTATTTGAGACCCGCAAAGAATCCAACCCGGCGCTTGAGTCCCATATGTTACCTCCTCAACCTATAATACAATCAGATATATCTCGAGTAATACTATTATTGCATCCGTATGCTTGCCCGGAAAAGTGACAATAATCATGGATTATTAGTTTCAGATATCCTTATAATTCATGGCAATTTCATCTAAAATTATTTTGGAAAATGATCGTTATTAAAATGGAGAAATTGAATGGCTGATTCGCATGAAGTCCAACGACGGGATTTTGTCAATATTGTCCTGGTTGGTCTTGGTTCAGTGATAGGGCTCATTATTGGTATCCCAGCCATTGCATACCTCTTATCACCGGCGGTCAAGGTGCAGGTAGAAGAAGCCTGGATCCCGCTTGGTCCATTAGATGCGTATCCCCTCGATACCCCAACCCTGTTTTCATACACCCGCAGCAAAGTAAATGGATGGGAGAAAACTGTCAACAGCTACGGGGCTTATGTATGGCGCTATGGTGAAGGGGATTCTGAAGTAAGGGTTTACTCAAATATGTGTACTCACTTGAGCTGTCGAGTGACCTGGCAGGAAGATAGAACCATATATTTCTGCCCATGTCATGATGGCCGCTTTAATGAGCAGGGCGAGGTAGTCGCTGGGCCGCCTCCCGAACCTCTATATGAATATGAGACGAAGGTGGAAGAAGGAATCCTTTCCGTCATGCATATGGAAGTGTAATTATGACCGCTAAAGTTCTTACCTGGCTGGATGAGCGATTGGGATTGTTTTCAATTTACGATTTAATCTTCGATCGTAAAGTACCCAAAGTTAATTGGTGGTTTACGTTGGGCAGCGCCAGTTTGTTCCTGTTCGTCATGCAGGGTATCACCGGTGTATTCTTGGCGGTTTATTACGTGCCAGACCCTGAAAAGGCTTATAAAAGCGTCCAATTCATCATGGATGGGGTAGCATTCGGCTGGTTGATCAGAGGCATTCACCATTGGGGCGCGACCCTGATGGTGATCTTTGTTTTTGTGCATATGCTGCGCACATTTTTTATGGGCGCCTATAAATTCCCTCGCGAGATCACCTGGCTGACAGGTGTCATCCTGCTGTTCGCAACCCTTGGAATGGGTTTCACAGGTTATCTGCTGCCATGGAACCAGCGTGCTTATTGGGCGACAACAGTTGGTACCGCAATTGCCGGGACAGTCCCCGTGGTTGGAGATTTTTTACTGAGAGTGCTGCGGGGCGGCACTGATTTAAGCGCTGTCACCCTGGCACGCTTTTTCGCTGTTCACATATGGTTCCTGCCGGCCATAATCATTGCCTTGATCGGGGTTCATTTTTATCTGGTCATACGTTTAGGGATTTCCAGTATGCCCAAGGAAGATAAGGAATAAACCCCAGGAGGGGTCGCTTGGACGAACAACAGAAGCAGAAGTATCTAGAAGAATATAAACAGGAAAAAGAGAAGGGGGTTAAGTTCTACCCGGACATCATCTATAAAGACCTGTTGGTAGCTTTTGGAATCTTTTTACTGCTGCTCGGGTTAGCCATATTCGTTGGTGTAGCCGCTGAACCTCCAGCAGATCCAAGCGATAGTTCCTATATACCCAGGCCGGAGTGGTATTTCTTGTTCCTCTTCCAGATGTTGAAGTATTTCCCTGGCCAGTTGGAGTGGGTGGGAACTTTTATCATTCCTACTCTCGGGGTATTGGCTTTGCTGTTACTGCCATTTTACGATCGCAGCCCATTTCGACATTGGAAGAAGCGCAAGTTTGCGACGGTAGTGATGAGCGTGATCGTGATCGGCATAATAGGATTGACAGTTCTAGCTGCCGCGACCACGCCTCCCCAAGAAGAAACTGTACTCGCTACAACAATAACTGACAAAATTGTTCTGGGGCAAGATGTGTATTCTATACAATGTGTTGAATGCCATGGAGCAGAGGGAGAAGGTGGTGAAATCATCGGTGTAGAAGGCTTAGAAGGTGTCTTCGTCAAGCCGATCAACAGCCAGGATGAAATGTACACACGCTCGGATCAGACACTGTTTGACATTATCGATTATGGTCAACCTGATTTGGGAATGCCGCCGAACGGATTGGGTTATAGTGGTGAGTTATCGCGTGGCGAAATCGACGCAGTCGTCACATTTATGCGCTATACCTGGGATGACAGGGTAGAGATCCCACAGGAAGCTGCCCTGGCAGGAGCCATCCCGGACCTCGGTCCAGATGAAATTCCATCCTACGAAGTACATCTCGCACCGATTATTAAACGTTACTGTGTTTCCTGCCACAGACCTGGCAAGAAGAACAATGAGTATCTGATGCGCACTTACCAGGAGGTCATGGAAACTGGCGATCACTTTCCTAACGTGATCCCGGGTGATTTGACATCTAACAATATCTTGATGATCCACCGTGAAGAGATTGAAGCTGGTGGTCCGATGCCGCCCACCCGAGCCTTGAAGCCCGAGCTGGTCGAATTTTTCGAAAGATGGGTTCTGGGCGGAGCGATCGAAACAGCAGAGGAGGCGGCGGCACTATCACCGACGGCTGAACCTGTCATTCCAGAAGCAACTGAGACTTCAATCTCCCCCTAAGCAATTCCTGAGGATTTGGAGGAACCAACCCAGACATCACTGCACATTGACCCGAGCATCACACAAGCACTGACACTAACATCACCGCCACATCGAGCCCGGGTTGGGTCCAGCCCTCAGATTGCATCGCAAAGAGCCTCTCAGCAATGAGAGGCTCTTCATTTTCATGTATTAAGAGCACTCGATCCAATTCCTCGGGTAATAATTTAGATCGATGTACGGAAATTAATGGTACTAAAAGAAATTCTCAAGTAAAATAACGATGATTTTGGTAAAGCAATTATGCATGCTTTTAGAATTTATTGACCTGGGAATATTTCAATCTTTGAAGACCTTAGGGGTACATTTTTTGGGGTGCCGATCTTATGACGATATTTGCTATACGTGTGACAATATTTACCCTTCTACCATTGGTCTTAGCAGGAATAGTTCTCCTGATTGATAGATCCACAAATTCACGAGAACGAAGAATCGAAGCATTTTTGATCTTCTTATTTGCATTGGGGGTTGCCGGGAGCGGGATCGGGGGTTTCTTCGGACATATGTTTCTCTCTGACCAGGTGGCAGAATCAGTTGGCTGGCCAGCTGGAAGTCCTTTCCAGCTGGAAATGGGATTTGCGAACCTTATCCTTGGAGTTCTCGGAATAATCGCCGTGGGGCGTCGCGATGGTTTTCGGGAGGCGACCGTGATTGCAGTGGCAATACTCGGTTTTGGGGCAACCATCGTTCATATCATCGATATTTTCGAAACCGGGAATCTGGCGCCAGGAAATACGATTCAGAATTTCGCTAATTTAGTGCGTCCAACGCTGCTGATTGGGTTCCTGATCGCTGCTCGAAGATCAGAAGCTGGACCAGATTCCGAAGCTGGCACGATAGAGTTTGACAGATGGCGTCAGCCATTAGGTTTGGTGGCTGGGATAAGTACGGGCATAGTGGCAACGGGGTTCGGCCTCGGATTTGCGATTGGACAACCAACTTTGCTGACGATGATCGCGATAATCATCTCGCTATTACTCCTTGTAGTTATCCTTCACCGTTCACCCTGGCACCAGCTCCGGTGGGGATGATGCCAGGCCTGTTCAACCATCCCAGAAGAAACTAGAGAAAAGCTTTATGGTGCGCGAACTCCTCCGATGATCGCCACTGCTCCAATGAGCGATAAAACCATCCAGAAAGCAAACAGAGCCCAGGTTGACTTCCTGCGGGTACTGTCCTTGCTGATGTAATCATTCAACACCTGGCGCAGCCCATTGACACCGTGAGCAAAAGCAAAAGAGAGCAGTAAAAAATCATAAACTCTCCAGCCCAGCGAGGCCCAGCGCAGTGCAACATAATCCAGATCGATAGCGTGAACACCAACCAGAATGTCCTGAATGAGTACATGCCCCCAGGCCAGGGGAATAAGCAGCAGGCCACTGTAGCGCATCCATTTCCAGGCTAAACTCTCTAGACCTTCGACCTGGGGGACTTCCTGGGCATTTGCTTGAGGTATTTGTGCTGACATTGTGATATCCTAAAATTATTAGCCAAAATTGTGGACTAACATACTGCGGCCCATCAAGTATGCAGCAGGTAGCCACAGCAGAATGGAGATTGCGAGCGTCCATTTTGCTGATTTGCGCTGGGTTTGGATGTTCCAGCGATCCGGAATAAACAGGTCGAAGATGGCTATTCTGGCACCATTCACCCCGTGGTAGATGACCATGAAAACCAGCACAATTTCCCCCAGCATGAATGGTGTGCTGCGATATAAGTCTATTGCGTGTGAATACAGGGATGGAAAGAAATAGACTGTCGAAGTATCCAGGATATGTACTGCCAGGAAGAGCAATGTCCCCAGGCCGGAGAGGCGGTGGAGTAGGAAACTCAACTGCCCTTCACGGCCATTGTAGCGGGTTAATCCGGTGAGATTTAATTTCAGCGAATCCATAAGTAACTCCGATAACCAGAAAAATTCACCTAACCTCATCTTTCTAAATCATACCAAATGTATCCCAATTCTACTATTAAGAGTTTGGTGAGTTTTCACCATAATATTGAAAATTGGTTTGATCTTGGCATGCATTCTCGTTTCTGTATCAGGGTTTCAGGGATCCATCACCTGGAGATTGGCAGCAAACCTGGTTAACGGGTGAATCTATTCAGGTCCGGGTGAATAGAGCAGCAACCGGAGGAAACCCTCCGGTTGTTAAATTGAATCTCAAGTTAATGAGGAGATTGGCTGAGTTAAGTTGGAAGGAATGATTCCTGGTTGAGAGTCTATTGGATCGGGTATGTGATTATATTGTATAGGCCAAAAACCAGGATGCCCAAGCTAAACAAGAGGATCACCCACCTGGCTGACATAGCCTTGAAACGCGAAGCAATGCCCCCCAGGAACAGCACTGAAGCCAGGAAAACAGTATTGAGGATGTAATTATCACCGATCTCGTTGGCAGCCTCTCCTTTAGCAAAGGACTCCGCCGCCTGTTCCTCCAGGATGCTTGACTCTTCTGCTGCGCTTACCCGGTATTCGGGCATTTCGAATGGAGTTGAGGGAGCGTCAGGGTTGGCAACTGGTTCTGTAGCTATCCAGGCTTCGAAGGCGGGTTTGAATTCATCCCTGAATCGATCCTCGTAGAAACCAGTTAATTGCTGGTCCCCAGCCGCAAAAGCATTGACCCAATTTGTAAACAAACCGATATCAATTTGGATCAGATTACCGGCTTGATTGGATGCCCGCACTGATTCGGTTCGCAGGGCACCCGCCTGGCTGTAGCTGCTGGACTGCTCGCCACCCCAACGCGCAGCCTGGTACCCGCTCCAGGCGGTTGCTACCGTTGCAAGTGCCAGGACAAAAGTTGCAATCACCTCGGCCAGCGGTTCCCAGCGATCGAACCTGGTTGGTAGATCAATATAGGGGGTCATTCCTTCTGGTTGTGGATTCTGTACTTCGGTGTTTTTATTGTCCTGTACCATGGTGAAATTCTCCGAATTATCCCTGGGGTCTACTACCTAATTAAACCATAATTGGCGAGGAAAATCTTTCAATCATCTAGGAAAAATAATGGCAGCTGATTTGCAAGCTGCCCATTGATTGTCCCTGGTAGGACGATTAGTCATCCATATGTTGGATAACAGCTGTGCCAAATTCAGAAGTCTTGAGCAGTTCGGCATCATCCATCAAACGGTGAAAATCATACGTGACAGTTTTGGCAGCGATGGCGCCTTCTATGCCTTTAACAATTAGATCAGCGGCTTCGTTCCAGCCCATATACCTGAACATCATCTCTCCGGAAAGGATCACAGACCCAGGATTTACCACGTCCTTATCTGCATATTTGGGTGCTGTTCCGTGAGTCGCCTCAAATATCGCATGCCCCGTGTCGTAGTTTATATTGCCTCCTGGTGCAATGCCAATCCCACCGACCTGGGCGGCAAGGGCATCGGAAAGGTAATCACCATTCAGATTCATCGTGGCGATGATGTCAAATTCACGCGCCCGGGTGATGGTTTGCTGGAAGACGATATCCGCGATGACATCTTTGATCAGCAGTTTCCCGGATTTGAGAGCCTGTTCTTGTTCGAGGTTGGCAGCTGCCTCACCGCGGCTGGTGACGGTTTGATCCCATTGGTTCCAGGTGTAGACCTGGTCAGCAAATTCAGCCTCAGCAACTTCGTAACCCCAACCACGGAAAGAGCCTTCGGTGTATTTCATGATATTACCCTTGTGGACCAGGGAAACGCTGCGGCGGTTGTTTTCCAGTGCATAGTTAATCGCGGCGCGCACCAGGCGGTATGTGCCTTCCTTGGATACTGGCTTGACACCAAAACCAGATGTATCCGGGAAGCGTATTTTATTGTAGTCGTCCGGGAAGTATTCCTGCAAGAGCTGCTTGAACTTTCGATTTCCTTCTGTGCCGTCTTCAAACTCGATCCCGGTGTATATATCTTCGGTGTTTTCCCTGAAGACGACCATATCGACGTACTCTGGGTGCTTGACTGGAGAAGGAACTCCGGAATAATAGCACACCGGTCGCTGGCAGACGTACAGATCAAGAGCTTTCCGCAGGGCTACATTGAGAGAGCGAATGCCTCCACCGATCGGTGTAGTTAAAGGGCCTTTGATTCCTACCAGGTATTCCTGGAATACATCAATAGTCTCCTCAGGAAGCCAGGAAGCAAATTTGTTGAAGGCTTTTTCGCCCGCATAAACTTCCATCCAGGCGATCTCCCGTTCACCCTGGTATGCTTTCTCAACTGCAGCATCAAAAACTCGTTTCGAGGCTCGCCAGATGTCACGCCCAGTTCCATCCCCTTCTATGAATGGGACAACAGGATTGTTTGGTACTTGAAGAACACCGTTTCCAATAGTAATCTTTTGACCCCCGTGCGGGGCAGTTAACGCGCTTGCCATAAAAACTTTTCTCCTTACATGCTTGAATTATCGAGAGGGGATTATAGCATGAGGGCTGGTTGGAACCCAGCAGATTGATGAAACCTCGAGAAATCTGGCAACCCATTATTTCGAGTACAATGGTGCCGAAATGTAAAATAATATATTAGTTGAATAATAATTGATCTGGAGAATCAGCCAGCAAAAAAGCACACATGGAAAACACGTTACCTGACAGAACTGCGGAAGAAATGGATGGGGATTCATGGCATGCAGTTGATCCCGATGAAGTTCTCAAGCGTTTAGCAACATATGCCGAAAGCGGTTTAACCAGCTCGGAAGCTGAGAAGCGCCTGACCCAATACGGGCCAAATGAACTAGAAGAAGCCCCCCCGACATCGTTCTGGCAAATGCTGGGCGAGCAGTTCAATAATTTTGTGGTCATTCTGCTGATTGTGGCCGCGGTGATCTCTGCTCTGCTCGGTGACTATATCGAATCTGCAGCTATCTTTGCGATCGTGATCCTGAATGCCACCCTGGGTGTTGTGCAGGAGCGCAGTGCTGCCCAGGAACTGGCTGCACTGCGAAAACTCGCCTCGCCAGACGCACAGGTGATCAGGGATGGTACCAGGCATGTTTTGCCAGCCCACCAGCTGGTCCCGGGTGATTTGATCCTGCTGGAGGCGGGGCATTATGTGCCCGCGGATATTCGCTTGATCGAAGCGGTCAACCTGCGGGTTGACGAAGCAGCGTTAACTGGAGAATCGGTGCCTGTGCAGAAAAATGCCGCTGTTCGCCTTGAAGCAAATATACCTCTTGGCGATCGCAAGAATACGGCCTTTATGGGCACGATGGTCAATTATGGGCGTGGAAAAGGAGTTGTGGTTAGCACCGGTATGCTGACCCAGATCGGTTTGATCGCCACCATGCTGCAAATGGTTGAGCACGAACCGACTCCCCTGCAGCGCCGCTTGGATGCGGTCGGGAAGACCCTGGGTTGGGCGGCTTTAGCGATCTGTGCGGCAGTATTTCTGGTCGGCTGGATGCGCGGTTTCGAACCACTAGATATGTTTTTGATCGCGGTCAGCCTGGCGATCGCAGCGGTACCAGAGGGATTGCCGGCAGTAGTTACCATCAGCCTGGCGCTGGGAATGCGGGAGATGATCAAACACAACTCACTCGTCCGGCGGCTTTCATCCGTGGAAACCCTGGGTTCAGCCACAACGATCTGCTCGGATAAAACTGGCACACTCACCCAAAACCAGATGACTGTCACCCAGGTGTGGGTGGATGGGCAGTTTATCGATATTTCCGGCCGGGGCTACAGGCCGGTGGGTGAATTCCAGGTCGATGGTGAAACGATCGAATTGGGAGATTATCCCGGGGCGTCAACGGCGTTGTGGGTGGCGGCTTTAAACAACAATGCAGATTTAGATCTTGGTAACCCTGAAGACGAACATCCAAATTACCGCGTGGCTGGCGATCCGACAGAAGGAGCGTTGATCGTTGCCGCGGCTAAAGCAAACGCCTGGACGGAAGAACTGAACCATGCTTACCCGCGGGTGCAGGAAATTCCGTTTGATTCAACCCGCAAAAGAATGCTGACCCTGCACCGGGTAAGCGACCCTCAGCCGGAGGATATCTCGCCATTCTATGATAATAAGGTGAAAGAATGGTACGTGGTGACCGTCAAGGGTGCGCCCGACCTTGTCCTGGAGGAATGCACCCAGATCGAGCGCCTGGATGATTCAAAATCGCCAATGTCAGCATCAGATCACGAGAATATTATCCAGGCTAACGACCAAATGACCCAGAAGGCACTGCGGGTTCTGGCAATGGCATACCGTGTCGTGCAGGGGGTTCCGGAAGAAATGAAACTGGAGGAACTGGAAAGCGATTTGACCTTTGCCGGCTTGATCGGCATGATCGATCCTCCCAGGGAAGAAGTCGCTGCAGCATTAGAGATCGGACGCAAAGCGGGCATCCGCACGGTGATGATCACCGGTGATTACCCGAATACTGCCAAGGCAGTAGCCGAATCAATTGATTTGCTCGAACCCGATCACCAGGTCATGACCGGTTTCCAAATGGATGAATTGGATGATGCCAGTTTGGAAGAACAGGTAGCATATACGGATGTGTTTGCCCGGGTTTCGCCAGAGCACAAACTGCGAATTGTCGAAGCGCTGCGCGCCAGGAACGAAGTCGTAGCGATGACGGGTGATGGTGTGAATGACGCGCCAGCTATCAAGCGCGCAAATATCGGGGTGGCGATGGGGATCACCGGCACAGATGTGGCCAAAGAGAGCGCTGACATGGTGCTGACTGACGATAACTATGCCAGCATCATCTCAGCTGTCGAACAAGGGCGAGTGATCTACAGCAACATACGAAAATTCGTTTACTACCTGCTCTCCTGCAATGTGGCTGAGATCGCAACCATCTTCCTGGGCATCATGTTCACCCAGGGTTCACCGCTAACAGTGATCCAGCTTCTGTGGTTGAACCTGATCACGGATGGTGCTCCTGCATTAGCACTGGGTACGGAGAAAGGTGATCCGGATATCATGGACCAGCCACCGCGCCCACCTTCAGAGCCGATCATCAACCGCTTCATGACCGCCGGGATTGCTATCCAAACTGTGGCGATTACATTCGTGACCCTGACAGCCTACATGATTGGTTTGCAGTTATTTTCGGCCGACCCCTGGATGCCAGGAACAATGGCATTTGTAACCATTTCTTCCTCGGAGTTGATCAGAGCCTTTACCGCGCGCTCGGAACGTTATCCCTTGATTAAGATTGGTCCATTCAGCAACCGCTTGATGAATTACGCGGTTTTGACGTCCCTGGCTTTGCTGCTGGTGGTGGTGTATGTGCCCTTCTTGCAGCCGATATTCAACACAACAGCCTTGGGTTGGGAGCAGTGGCAGTATATTTTGCCCCTGGTTTTCTTGCCCGCGGTGGCTGCGGAATCGAGCAAACCTTTCCTGACTCGATACATCAAGGGATGAGCAAATCATCCAGATTTTGTACGATGAGCCGCCTCGCCCCAATCTGATAGAACAAAAAATTTTCCAAACCAGGGAGTATGGTAAACTTCCTGCCAAATTATGAGAGGGAAGTAATGCGATACAGTACCGATCTCCCTGATCTGCGCATCCTACCGGCAAATGCGCTGATTCCTCACGAGGATTGTGATCCACGGCGGGTTGTCCGGCTCAGCAAACGCCTGGAAGAAGATGGCATACTCAAGAATCCACCTGTCGTGACATCCATCCCGGACTGTGAAAATTATGTTGTGCTGGATGGCGCTAATCGGGCGCTATCGTTCGTCAAATTGGCCATCCCGCATATCATCGCCCAGCTGGTGAGCTATCAGGAATCCGGGGTGGAAGTAGATACCTGGTACCATGTCGTTGCGGGGATGGATATCACAGAATTCGAAAACGCCCTAACCTTAATTACCGGATTACACTTGCAGGAGTGCAGCCTGGAAGATGCCCGTTCGGCCCTGGCAAATCACCAGGCAGCTGCTTATATTATCAGCGCAGAGGGCGTGCGCATGGTCAGCAACTCATCCACAACCCTCAAGCATGACACTGCGTTGCTCAATGCCCTGGTCAGCGTTTACAAAGGGAAGGCGGATATTTTCCGGGCTTCCAATGATATCTGGGAGATACAGAAACCTTATTATCCTAATATCACAGCACTGGTTGTCTTCCCCCGTTTAAGCCCTGCTGATATCATCCATGCCGCGCAAAGCGGAGAGATGATCCCCACGGGTATCACCCGCCATATTATCCCCCACCGGGCTTTGAACATTAATTTTCCAATGCATGTCCTGCAGAAGGATTGGTCATTGGAGCAGAAAGAGGCCTGGCTCCAGGATTGGTTGATGGAGCGCATGGCGGCCAACGCGATCCGATTTTACTCGGAATCGACCTTTTCATTTAATGAGTAATCAACAAGTAAATAATTTGCGAACCGGAAGTATTTTTTCGGGTGCATCCGGGGTTATTAATTCATCCTGGGCTTGTAAGTTTTGAGGCTAAAATCTGAGCGAAAGACAGCTTAATCCCCCATCCATCTTCTGAAATTCAGAAACTTTAAGGCTTAATACCCGGTAGCCCAACCCGGTCAATGTCGCTGCGAACTTTGGGAAACCATCTGCAACCAGGACGTATTCATTTACGCGCACGCAATTGGCGGCATAGCTTTCCTCCTGGTCGACGTGGATAATTTCAAAGTCGTCGAATTTTGCCAGCTGCTCCATGCCTTTCACCAGGACCAGCCGCCGGTCACCCAGATGGGCGATGCCGCTTTTTAGGTGAAGCAGCCCATCAAACCCACGCAGGTCAATGAAGCTGGAGCTGTAGCCATCTCTCACCAGGATGGAGGCCAGCTGTTGGGCGCCATCGGCATTTGTGCGCTCAGAGATACCGATGAAGAAGTGATTCCCTGCCTGGCAGATGTCGCCCCCATCTAATTTCCCTGGAGGTTGGATAGTATCTAAATGTTCAAAATACTGGGAAATTACTGGCTTCATCGAGACGACCTCATCGCGGCGGGTGGTGGCGCCAGGCCGCGCAATAATGCCACTATGTCCGGTGAGGACAGCGGTATCCTCCACAAAAGTTGAATCTGGATACTGAGGATCAGGTTCCAAAACAATCAAGTTGAGACCGCATTTTTCAAGTGCAGCACAATATGCTGCGTGCTGTTTCACTGCAACTTTCAAGTTTGGCTGACCCAGGTTTGCGGTAGTAATCCCTTGAGGGTAGCTGGAGCATGGGCGGCGGACGATGGCGTGATTAAACATTCTCGGCTCTCCTGGAGGATGATTATACATGAGTCTATATGCCGAGATAGATCCGGATCGACCTATAAAGTTATAGGCTTGTGAAGGAGTGCCGAGATACCCGCAGAGATTTTTCTCCTGGGAATCTAGACTAGAAATAGAAGTATTGTGCGATTGACATCCCCAACAGTGCTAATGCAAGGAAAACTGCGGTGATCTGGCCGCCTCTTGAAACGGTCTCAGACAGAGATTTCATCTCGGCTTGTTGTTCGGGAGAGGGAGGACCACCAGATGCTGCAATAGAACTGCTCAGCAATTTCATTTTGTGAGTAACTCGATTCTGTAGAAAGTATCCAGTAAGGAAGGCAATAAAACCGGCGATTGCCCCCAAAGTTAGCATCAAGCCATAACCAGAAGACAGGGCTGACAAGCGAAATTCAAAAATCTCCCAATACATTACCAGACCGGATAGAACAGATAGGATAGCTACCCCTAACAACGCGGTTGAAAATCGAGTCCGAAAAGCCAACTGCCGCATAAATTTCTGACCTTCCGCACCGGTTGCGATGACAGTCGGGGTGATAAAACTTAACATGAAAAATGAAGTACCCGCCCAGAATACACCAGTGAAAATATGAATGATGCGCATTGAAATCATCAAGTAATTCATAACTCAAGACCTCCCAACAAATATCTGACGATTATACTAGTATTACTCTTAATTGTCTATACATTGAAATGTATATGAGAAATTTATTTGTCTTTGGAACTCAAAAGACAGGATGGGTTGGCTTTGACTCCCGCCCCCAGGGTTGTATTTTCTGGATTTGACTCTAAGGGTTTGTTGGAAAAGTATGAACAGCTTTATTCAAGCTTCAGACACTCGTTGATTCAATCAAAGATATTGCGCTTGGTAAAGGGGACTGGTCAAGAAGCGCAGCATGATCTTCGATCTCGACGACCAGTTGATGCTGACACCAGTTTTCTCATTTTCCAGGATCTGTGCCGCCATCCAGGGAGTCACTGTCTCAACCCGGTCAGCCAGGATGTTGAAGATGCGCTTATCACGCTCCCATTCCTCCGGGCGGTCCTTGTACTGCTCAGTCAGTAATTCAGTCACCACCATGCCGGGACGCAGGGTGCCAATGATCAGGTTGGTGTCTTGAGATTCTTTGATAAGACTCTGGTTGAAGTAATGGCGACCCGAATTCGAGGTGCCGTAATAGGTCAACCCTGGGTGCATACGACCATCACTGCCCATCCCTTCCATGTTGTAGATGGCACCCTGACCCTGGGCGATCATCTCGCGGACAGCGATGATCGAACCATTAATCTCACCCAGCAGGTTGGTTTCAATGATCTCTCTGGCTTTTTCGGGTGCGATTTCCCAGGCAGGTAATTGAGGACCGCTGTAGCCGGCGTTGTTGATCCAGATATCAACGTTTCCAAATCGCTCCTTGGATGCATCCCAAAGAGCTTGCACCTGTACTGGGTGGCGTACATCGCACGCCAATCCAAGCATTTTCTCGCTCGAATATTGCGAACTCAGTTCACCGACTACTTGATCGACATCATCCTGTACCCGCCCGCTGATGGTAACTGTACAATCCAATTTTAAAAATTCCTTTGCCAAACCTAAACCAATGCCGCGGGTGCTGCCGGTGATAACAACATGTTTCATGGATTACATCCTTCTGATATGCTATCGATATAGTAATCACGAACTACGGAAGCTAACCTGCATATTATCTCATGGAACAATGGAAACCTGGTTCATCGAATCTACAGAAATTATCCATTTGGGTCGCGGATCCCTGGGATGAAATTTGGTATAAATATTGTCAATGGCGTAGAGCAGGTATCGATGTGGGTCAAGTGGAGGCAAGGGGAGTTGATCAATGGCTAAACCATTCATATTTCCAGCGATAATTGTGACTGTAATATTGGGACTTGCAGTCTGTGCCTGTTCTCAGGCTCCAACTTCTGAAGCAACTCAAATTCCGCTAGAGATGCCGCTTGTTTCAAATGATGGATTCCCGCGCATTGATGGTTCTACATCTGCTGCGCCCCTGGGGGCTAAAATTTTCTGCGCCATGATGGAAGTGACCTGTAATTGGGTGGAATTCTTTGATGGCAATCGCTACTTAATGCCTGACCTTACAGATTACGAGAGTGAATTCCCGGGATTTGGTCATTCAGGCACCCACTCTGCCTACCTGAATTTAATTGATGGGAACGCTGATATGATCCTTGTTGCCAGGTCACCATCCCAAGAAGAATTTGAGCTGGCTGAATTCTCTGGGGTGACTTTTGATATCAGACCTGTAGCTTTGGATGCTTTTGTATTCATGGTTAATGAAAATAGTCCCATCCAGGGACTATTTATGGACGAGATTCGGGCTATCTACTCGGGAGAAATAACGGATTGGCAGCAAGTTGGGGGACCATCCGGGCAGATCAACCCATACCAGCGCAACGACCAATCCGGCAGCCAGCAGCTTATGAGATCCCTGGTGATGAAAGGTAGCCCAATGGTCAATGCGCCAGATCTTGTGCTGCTGAAAATGATCGCTCCATTCTATGCAATCTCGGAGGACCATCAAGGTATCGGCTATTCTGTTTTCTATTATGAAGAGAATATGGCCCCCAATGAATACATCAAGCTGATCGCTGTGGATGGCGTCCAACCAACCCTTGGGTCGATCAAAAATAAGGAATATCCTTTAACCACTGAAGTTTATTCTGTCTTGCGGTCGGATTCATCCCCCTCCAGCCTGGCGGTCCATCTGCGGGATTGGATACTCACCCCTGAGGGTCAGGAACTGGTTGCGCAGAGTGGTTATGCACCATATATAGACTGAGACGCAGCGCTTATAATTTTAATTTGGATCGGGCTCCGGGCGATCATCTCCATCTGAGCGGTCGAACAGCCGGCGAAGTTCCTGCTCCCAGACATCATCCAGGGGGGTAAAGGTGGTCGGCACGAATTCATCCGAGAGTTTTTTTAGATAATCCCGTATTCCGAGCTGGGGAGATTCGCGGTCCAGATCTTCAATTTTTGAATCGAACAATTCAACCAGCTCTTCGCTCTTCTCTTCCAGGTCAGACAAATCCAGGTCCAGGTTGACCATATGCTTGATACGCTGCAAAATGCCCAACCAGGCCATGTAATCATTCTCAACCCGGATTGAATTGGCAACCTGTGAGACGGTTGAAAAATCATAGGCGGGAACAAAGGCGAAAAGCGACACAAATTCCATCCCACGCTCTCCTGCCCGGCGGCAGATATAAGAACCAACACTTGCGCCACCATGATAGTCTGATAAGTTGACTGCCAGCTCCTCCAGCTCCGCTTTCAATTCTCGCAGGCTGTAAATCGAAGATATCATGCGGTCTTTGTTGTATGGCAGTTCCCCATACACGCCACCCAGGCTGATGATGCGCTTAACTTTAAAGGTTTCGGCAATATGCAAAAATGCCTGAGTATATCTTTCTATATCCATTTGTGGTTCGTCACCCAGGAAGATCAGCAGTCCTTTTTGTTTGATTTCTGCATAGAAGAGTTCATTCTTCTGAATCTCAAGAGACTCTGGGTAACCCTTGTCGAATTGTACGATCGGGCGCACCAGGTCATGGGTGCCGGGGATTTGAAAAAGGTAAAAACCGTCCGGATGAATGGATCCAATTTTCCTGGCATCCGTTTGTTCCACCAGATATTGAGGCAACCCGGAAGAGGTTGATCCAGCATCTGCCCACTGGCGCCAACCAGTCAGTAAGTAAACCTCTTCTGCTTCCGGATGCTCAAGTAGCTCTACTGCATCTGACATGCACACCGCCTCTACGTGATATTCCCGAGTAGGGTGTCTACATTATTACAGGGGGAAAATCAATTTTGATTTGAATTATTACATTCACCAACAAAAATATGGATGATTTTTGTTGGATATACCTATTATAACCATAGATGAGGATTTTTTTCTCCAACCAGGTAGCGAGAAAACCTTGAATGAGAAAAGAATAAATGAAGTGATAGGATAAATTGAGGTTTCTATCGACCCTGGTAAGATCAATCACTCAAGTAGATCGCCATGCTATAAGAAAAATCCTCTATAAATGTTATTGGATATTGAACATATGGAGTTATCCAAGCCTTCAAAGCAAGTTAACCTGCGTTCGTGGATCATTTTTGCCACTTTACTATTTATTGGGCTGATAATCATTTCGGGTTGTTCCAGCCAATTTTCTTTGATCAGCTCCCTGACACCTACCCCAATAATGACCTGGACAGCAACCTGGACACCAAGTCCGGTTCCCTCATTCACACCGACACCCGTACCGACTGCAATCCATAACAATACTCCCACCCAGACCAAAACACCGACGATTACCCCAACAACAACCATTACTCACACCGCGACCATCACGCCAACCCCTACCTTTGATTTTCCGGATGTGAATGTGCTCATGCAGGCCAACTGCCGCTATGGACCGGGCACTGCCTACCTGTATGCGCATGGTCTCTATGCAGGAGATAGGGGGGAGGTGAATGGTCGCAACTATTCAGGGACCTGGTTGTGGATCAAGCCAGAAAACCTGGATTGGCACTGCTGGGTAGCAGCTTCAGTGGTTGAGATCGAGGGGGATATTGGCACAGTCGTGGTCCACCGTTCCAGCCTTCCGCATTCTACGTTATATGGACCACCGGCAAATGTGCGTGCGTCTCGAGATGGCGAACGAGTAGTTGTGTCCTGGAACGTGGTTGGGATGACAGAAGATGACGATCGGGGCTATTTAATCGAAGCAACCATTTGCCAAAATGGGCATTTGATCCCCGTAGCAGTACAAACAAACCGGCCTGCTTACGAATTCAATGACCAGCAGAACTGTTCTGGCAAATCTGGGGGGAAGTTATACACGGTTGAAAAACACGGCTACTCCGACCCGGTCCAGATCCCCTGGCCTTAATGAGTTTAGGTTTAAGCCTGAATAATCTGTGTTTGTGGGTAACTTGGTGCCTTGGTTATGGATTACAAAGTATGATGCCAATCATCATTGAGCATAAACTCCAACGGGGGAATCTTTCCCTTTGCGAGCTTTCCCACGTGTATTCGTAGAAAGTATACGTTTGCGAATGCGGTAGTTTAATGGAGTAACTTCAAGTAATTCATCATCCGCCAGGAATTCAATGGCCTCATCGAGGCTCATCCGGCGAGGCGGGGTCAGGCGGATTTCTATGTCTGCCCGTGCGGCACGCATATTGGTGAGGTGCTTCTTCTTGCAGATATTTAATGCCAGATCACCAGGTCGTTGATGTTCGCCGATCACCATGCCTTCATAGACTTCTTCTCCCGGCCCAAGGAAGAGGCTGCCGCGCTCTTCCCCGTTCTTTAACCCATAAGTTGTTGTAACGCCCGACTCCCAAGAGACCAATGAGCCAGATGAGCGTCCTTGAATGGGGCCGACCTTGGGAAGATATCCATGGAAAAAGGTATGCATAACGCCTTCCCCGCGCGTGGCAGTCAGGAATTGATGTCGAAAGCCCAACAAACCCCTTGTTGGAACGAGGAAAGTCAAATTCACATTGCCTTCCTGGTTATCCTGGAGATCGAGCATTTGACCCCGGCGGGAGCCCAGCATCTCAACTACAATACCGACGGTTTCTGGACTGGTCTCAATATGAATTTCCTCAAAAGGTTCAAGGAGCTCGCCATTATCTCCCTCGCGCAGGATAACATCTGGACGGGATACCTGGAATTCATATCCCTCCCGACGCATTGTTTCGATCAGGATCGCTAAATGCAGCTCACCTCGACCAGAGACCAGAAAAGCATCGGCACTCTCCGTGTCAGCGACCCGCAGGGCAACATTAGTGCGAAGTTCGGTATACAGGCGTTCGCGCAGCTTACGAGAAGTGCTCCAACGCCCTTCTTTACCAGCGAAGGGGGAGCTGTTGACCCCAAATTTCATGCGCACCGTTGGATCTTCCACGTGAATGGCAGGTAGTGGGATCGGGTTCTCCGGGTCTGCCAGTGTTTCGCCAATGGCGATCCCTTCCAGACCTGCAAGTGCAACGATGTCACCAGCCTGAGCTTGCTCAATCTCAACCCGGTCGAGTCCCTGGTGAATATACAGGTAGCGTGCGCTCTCGCTGAGCACCTGCCCATCGAGTGTCAGGCGGGAGAGAGATTGGTCTTTTTCGAGCAGCCCGGCGAAAATCCTTCCAACAGCAGTGACGCCGCGATATTCATCATAGCCGAGAGTTGTTACAAGCATCTGCAGGGGGGCATCGCGGTCCACCTTTGGTCCGGGGATGCGGTTCAGTATGGCCCGATAGAGCGGCTGCAGGTCAGGGCTCAATTCGGGTGTATCCCCGGCTTGAGCAGAAACCGCATTGGCATATATCACCGGAAAATCAGCCTGTTCGTCGGAGGCACCTAATTCGATGAAAAGGTCGAATGTCTCATTAAGAACTCGTTCTGGATCGGCGTCTTTGCGATCTACCTTGTTAATCACCACTATTGCCCGGTGACCCATCTCGAGTGCTTTTCGAAGAACAAACCGGGTTTGCGGTTTTGGTCCCTCAGCAGAATCGACCAGCAATAATACCCCATCGACCATGTTCATCACGCGCTCAACTTCTCCACCAAAATCAGCATGACCGGGGGTATCGACGATATTTATTTTTACATTCTGGGAGCGCACTTCATCCCACAAATCGATGGCAGTATTTTTCGCCAGAATTGTGATTCCACGTTCACGCTCCAGTTCGTTTGAGTCCATCACGCGTTCAATCACCTGCTGATTTTCTCTAAACACGCGCGCTTGCCTGAGCATTCCATCAACCAAGGTGGTTTTCCCATGGTCGACATGGGCGATGATGGCAATATTCCTTAAGTCTTTTCGTTCAATCAACATACCAGTAACAACCTTCAATTAGTTAGTTATCATCCAGACACACAACGACCCCGGCTGTACAGACCGAGGTCGTCTGGTGAGTCTCGCAATCATAACAAGAAGTTGTCATTTTGAATAGAGTGGAATTGCCTTTGGGGTAAAAAAGTGGGATGTTTCAAAACAGGCTTCCCATTTGAAGGAAGCCTGTTTTGGATATTTTCTACTCATCTGCACAAGAAAGAATCGAAGTGCAGGTAGTTTCAGAATATCCCTCAGCTTGCGACCTCAGTAGCAGATTGAGTATTCTTTTCTTCCATCGGGGTTGTAGCCCGCCAGAAGCCGAGGAAAATCAGGGTTGCTCCGATAAGCTCACCTATATACAAAGCTCCTGAAATTCCAAATCGGCTGAATGCCCCGCCGAACGCAGGCGCCAGCGCCCCAACTGCAATCAAGATATTGCCAATGGTGCGGTGCAGCAAAACCCGTTTGCGATAGAAAATCCAGGCAGAGTAAACCGCACCACCCACCAGGGTGACCACGCCGTAAATATTAAAGAAGGGCGTCAGGGTGCGGATACCAGGAGTCACAATGGCATGCCCGCTCAATTCGCTGCCTGTGTGCACGCTGGTGGTCAACAGGCTGGGATCCAGCTCTGCTCCAAAGATGCGGATGGCTGCATATGCCGAAGCGGTTCCCAATATCACCATCAGTATATTTGCATACCTGCGTTTAACTAAAAGGTATACGGTACCCTGTCCCAGCCAGGCTGCTACCAGGATTGCTCCAAACAAGTACCACATGCGAAAGATGAGAGCATTCCAACCAAAAGCACCAAAATAAGCTTCGCAAAAACCGCCGATACCGTAGAAAACCATCCCCAAACCCCATAAGAGCAGGTGAGGACTTCTTTTTTCGGCATAACGCTTAAAAATGATAAATGAAAAAATGAAGCTGATGATAGCGGAAACGAAGGGGACCACAGTATTGATAAATGTCATCTTATTCTCCTTGTGATCAAATGGGTGTGTAGATGGTCTAAATGACACCCAATATTACAGCTAATGCATAGAACAGCATTCCGATAATGACAGCGACCAATATTCCGATCGCAATAGGTATCGACTTCTCAAAGAATTTTGGGTAAGCTCTCTTTGGAGGAGTTTTGGGGGATTTTTCTACCATATTATTGGATTATCGCAAATGATAAAACTAAGTATAGTTGTAGCTAAAGCGCCTGTATAGTGAGATTTACCCAGGTTTTTGTGAGATTGGGATTAATAATTATCTGTCATATAGGAGACGCACAGCCCGTATATTCTTTTCCTGACTGCAGAGTTGTTCCCAGCTAAATGAGATTTGGATCCTTGATTCCAGATGTAAGAAACCTTGCCCGATTCGTTTGAGGGAAAATGCTGCTTGGATAATTCATTGTGGGATAAAATTAACTGATGGGCTTATTAAATCAGTTGAAATCTGAAGCTGTTGAACGTGGCCTGGTTGAACCTGATCTGGAATTGGATGCAGGTCTGGTTTTCAAACTGGTGCGAGATATGCCGTACCAGCGCGCCAGCGACCGGCGCCCTGAAACAACTATCGTTGAGTGGCGGGGGACCTGCTCTGGAAAACACTACCTGCTGCACAAGCTCTTTGAAGAGCTGGGCATGTCATCCAGGATCATCGCTTGTACCAGCATCACGCCGGTAGACAGAGGCGAAATATCACCTGAGATGCAGCCGCTCTATGAAGCAGCTAACCAGCGCTTTGTCGACGTTCACAATTATCTGCTGGTATCAACTCCTGATGGTGGGGAGATGGTGGTTGATGCGACCTGGCCTCGAAGCGCGGAGAAACATGGTATGGTGGTAAATAAGGAATTCATATTGGGTAAAGATCAGGAATTAGCCGCCGAACCAGTAGAAATCTGGGTTGTACCTCAGGATTGTGATGCCCAGGCTTTCAAGGATATACTGCTTATCGAACACTTCACACCTGACGAGCTGCGGTTCCGGGAAGAGGTGATAGAGGCGCTCTCAGAACACACAAAGGAAGTTTAAGGTTCCTGGTATTGTTCTAATATTATTTAGAGTTTCAACGTCTGGAAAATCCACATGAGAGTAATAATTTAACATGAATCAAGCTACCGCACTCGCTCATCCGAATATCGCTTTCATCAAGTATTGGGGTGATAAAGACCCGGATTTACGCATCCCAATGAACGGGTCGCTTTCGATGAACCTGGATTGTTTGTATTCACGAACAGCGGTGGAATTTGATCCTGGACTGAAAAGTGATCAGCTGACCATCGGCGGGAGAGTGCCACCTGAAATTGCTGTACAAAGAGTAAACCGGTTTCTCGACCAGGTTCGCCATCTGGCTGGTTTTCACACCTTTGCGAAAGTGACCAGTGAAAATAATTTTCCAACCGGATCAGGCATCGCTTCTTCAGCCTCCGGTTTTGCTGCGTTAAGTCTTGCGGCCAGCACAGCTGCAGGGTTGGACTTAGATCAGCGGGAACTCTCCCGCCTGGCACGCCTCGGCTCAGGATCAGCATGCCGCTCTATACCTGGTGGCTTTGTTGAATGGCTGCCCGGGGGGGATGATGAATCATCATACGCGATCTCTATTGCAGCGCATGATCACTGGGATCTGCATGATTGTATTGCCGTCGTCAGCAGGGAGCACAAGCAAACAGGTTCTGCGGCTGGGCACGTCCTGGCGGCAAGCAGCCCGCTGCAAAAATCACGCGTCACGGATACTGGGCGCAGGATCGACTTTTGCCGGAATGCGATCCTATATCGCGATTTCCAGGCTTTTGCAGAAATTGTTGAACTGGACAGCAATCTGATGCATGCAGTGATGATGACCTCCCAACCGCAGCTGTATTACTGGCAGCCGGCGACCTTAGATGTGATGCAGTGCGTAATCGAATGGCGTGCAGGTGGATTCCCGGTGTGTTTTACTATCGACGCGGGTCCAAACGTGCACGTGATTACCACAGGTGATAATTCAGCTGCAGTGATGGAAAAATTAAATCAAATCCCGGGGGTGCTCGAAGTGCTGCTTGGTCAACCTGGGAGAGAAGCGCGTTTGATTGATCAAGAAACCGGGGGAAAATAGCACAGCAGTATTCCCAGGGGAATGATAGAAGTAAGTCAATCAATCTTAGAATCATCTAAGACTTGCTGGGATGTATAGCACCCAGGCAGTGGAAAGGATATAATCATGAAGCCAATTGGATTGATTTGGTGTTAATTCTTTCTATTTAATCAGGTGTTTATGGATACGAGTATACTAATTCGAATAGCGGAGCTGGCGGTTGGATTAGCAGCTTTGATCATCATCCACGAATTTGGTCATTTTGCCGCAGCACGGCTATTTAAGATTCAAATTGATGAATTCGGTCTTGGATTTCCCCCGCGTGTGGCTACCCTGTTTACTGCAGGCGGCACAAAATTTACGCTCAACCTGCTGCCTTTCGGGGGTTTTGTGCGCCCTAAAGGGGAAAACGATCCCAACATACCAGATGGATTGGCAGCTGCCAACCCGTGGAAACGCCTTGGCGTGCTGATCGCAGGTCCGCTTTCGAATCTGCTGGTAGGGGTCGTGCTGTATGCCATGATCATCAACAGGTTGGGTGCCCCGGTCCCGGACCAGGTGCAGGTGATTGAAGTGGTGCCTGGTTCTCCCGCAGACCAAGCTGGACTGCTTCCCGGAGACCTGATCGTACAGGTTAACGAGACTGAAATTGATGGCACAGAATCAATTCACACCGCGATTTATGACAACCTTGGTGAAACGACACAGGTCACGTACCTGCGAGATGGTCAAACCGCCACAGTAACATTGGTCCCACGACCAGATCCGCCAGAAGGGCAGGGTGCGATCGGCATCGTGATGAGCAACCCTACCGAACCAGTTAGTGTGATTGCAGCCCTTCCTGCAGGGTTGGGCGCAGTCTACCAGCACAGCGAAGCCTTACTCACCTTCCCGGTAAAGATCCTCCAGGGTGAAATGGAGGCCAGCGAAGGCCGCTTGTTAGGTTTTAAAGGCATGTTTGATGTCTACCAGGCTGTCCAGGAGACAGAAGTCGAGCAAAACATCCCCTCGGGTGTCAATGTGCTGGGTTTCTTCGCCACGCTGACCATTTCTTTCGGCATCCTCAATTTGCTGCCAATACCAGCCCTGGATGGCGGAAGGATCATGTTCACCCTCCCGGAGATCATTCTCGGGCGCCGCGTTCCCCCCAAATATGAAAATGCCATCCACCTGGTGAGCCTGGCTCTGCTGCTCATGCTGCTGCTGTTTGTCAATCTGCAGGATTTTCTCAATCCGATATCATTACCCTGAATTTCTAACAGGGTGTGGTAATATCCAATTTACTCGAATAACCTATTCCTATTGATTTGAGAATTATGTCTGACAGCACAGAATTTCATTTTCAGACGCTGGTTGATGCACTGCTGGATCCTGATAATCCTTTTGATCCACGCTATTTGCACCATCTATCCGATCTTGAAGATGATGATTTAAGCCTCTTCCGGGAAGTTTGGTCGCAGGTATCCCTTTCACGCCGCCAAACCCTGCTTGAGGATTTGAATGATCTGGGTGCAGCAGATGACCTGCTGTCATTTGAAAACGTCGGGCGGCTTACGATCGGGGATCCAGATGCACAGGTACGGACATTAGCTGCCCAATTGCTGTGGGAGTTCGAGGAACGCGATCTGATGCTTCTCTTTATAGAACTGCTCGATTCTGATCCAGTACCTGAAGTGAGAGCTGCAGCAGCAACGGGCCTGGGTCTGTTCGTTTACCATGGTGAGATTGACAGGCTGCCGAAGCAATACATGGGAAATATCGAAAGTGCACTTCTCCTCGCAGCAGAAAAAGATCAATCGGAATTAGTCCAATGTCGGGCTCTTGAATCGGTTGGTTATTCGAGCCGCACTGAAGTTGTAACATTGATCGATGCAGCATTTAGTTCTGGGGACCATGACAAGATGGCATCAGCTTTGATCGCTATGGGGCGCTCGATGGACCCGCACTGGCAGAAAGCAATACTGCAGATGCTGAACGGTAAAATCCCAGCCTTACGAGCTGAAGCTGCACGCGCGGCCGGGGAGATCGAGATCAAAGATTCGGTGCCTGACTTGGTTGAGCTGTGCGGTGATAGTGAGCAAAACGTACGCCATGCGGCCATTTGGTCGTTATCAGAAATTGGTGGTGACCAGGCGAGGCACACTTTGGAGCAGCTCTTCCGGGAGGCTGATGACGACCAGGAAGCGGATTTCATCCAAAGCGCACTGGACAACGTCGCCTTTGCAGATGGCATGCAGCCCATTTCATTATTTGATGTTCCAGAAGAGAGTCCTGAGGATGATCTACTGGAGATGCTGATCTCCCAAGATAGCAGTCCGGAGTCTAATGGTAATGGTGATCTCCATTCCGACCTGAGTGGAGAAGATTGGGATACACAAGCCGGGGATGACAATCTGAGCGAGGACGAGGATTTACAGGGTTGAGCGACCTTTTCTACCTTTTCAGCAACAACATATTACCCATATTCTTAGCCGCTGCAGCGGGTTTCCTGGTTGCGAAATACCTGGGTGTTTCAGCCCGCGCGGTTTCGCGCGTTGCCTTCTATATATTCAGCCCGTGTTTAATCTTCATTTTGCTCACCTCAGGCAATCTGAATGGTGATGACATCACACAAATGGCGGCCTTTGCCGCGGTCAGCATCCTGCTCATGGGTTTGATTACCGTTTTGATCGCCCGTTTGCTGCGTTTCGAGCGCAGCATCATGGTGGCGCTGCTGATCACGGTCATGTTTGCCAATGCTGGCAATTTCGGCCTCTCACTGAACCTTTTCGCATTTGGAGAGCAGGCTGTAGCCCACGCGAGTATCTATTTCGTTACGTCTGCATTCCTGGTTTACACGCTGGGAGTTGTCCTGGCATCCTGGGGCCATTCCGATTTCAAGACCGCACTGCTTGGCGTATTAAAAGTCCCTGTGATTTATGCGGTCATTTTTGCGCTGATCTATAATTGGCTTGATTGGCAGCTGCCGCTTCCGGTAGAGAGATCAGTCACCCTGTTATCAGAAGCAGCGATTCCGGTGATGATCGTTTTACTGGGTATCCAGCTGTACAATGCAAAAATCAGTACGGATATTTTCAAAGTGGGTTTATCGAACATTTTGCGTTTGGTGGTTTCTCCAATATTGGCGATAGGATTAGCCAGCTTATTTCATCTTCAAGGAGCAGCCTACCAGGCTGGCGTGATCGAGTCGGCGGTCCCGACTGCGGTGCTCACTACGGTGTTAGCTACCGAATACGATCTTGATCCAGCATTCGTTACCACCGCTGTGGTCACGTCAACGCTGCTCAGCCCGCTTACCCTGACACCACTATTATCGTTCCTGGGGGCATAATGGCTCTTCGCAGAAAGCTCATCGTGCTGGTATCAATTCTCGTACTTTTTGGATTGGTACCGAGCCTTGTATGGGCGCAGGCGGAATTTGAAATCATACCTGAAGATCCTGCTATCAATTTCGGTGAAAGTTTGACTTTCAGGGCGGTCATCAATTCTATTGAAGACGTTGATCAGGTGGTGCTCTTTATCCAACCCCATGAGGATGCGGACCTGGATGTTTACCCAGTATTGATGGATAGCAGGGGAAATTTGTCCTTAGAAATCGATCTGCGCCAAAACCCCTTGCCTGGATTTGCAGATATCCGCTACTGGTACCAGGTGAACACAACAAGCGGAGAGGCTTATCAAAGCCCTGTTTATAATTTTTCTTACACGGACAATCGCCAACAATGGAATACTCTTACCGGGGAGCAATTTACCATCTACTGGTATGCAGGTGATCTCGCCTTTGGGGAAGAATTACTGAATGTTGCCCTGGTTGCAGTGCGTGAAATCCAAGAACTGCTGGATGTTTTTGTTCCTGAAAACCTGGATGTCTATGTCTATGATAGTGTCCAGGCGATGCAGGCCGCAGTTCCAGATGCAGGTCAATACTGGATTGCTGGTCATGCAGATCCAATCCAGGAGGTGATATTGGTCAGCCTGCCCCCGGGACCGGAGCAGCGATTGGAAATGGAGCGCCAGGTTCCCCATGAATTGATGCATATCGCCCTCAACTATACCGACTCGCATGCCTATTCGAATTTCCCAGTCTGGTTTAATGAAGGCCTGGCTTCTCTGGTTGAGCTGTATCCAAACCCGGAGTATGCAAATTTAACCAAGAATGCCTTCGAATCCAGCGAGATGATCCCTATGGCTGACTTATGCCAGTCATTTCCCAGCGATCCTCAACAGGCACTGCTTGCATATGCTCAATCTGCTTCATTCACTCAATACCTATACGATCAATTTGGCAAACCTGGATTTAACCGCATGATGGCAGCTTTCGCCTCAGGATTGAATTGTGAAAGTGGGGTTGAAGGAGCTTTAGGTTCAAGCCTTGAAAGCCTGGAGGAAAGCTGGCAAAGATCATCCTTTGCTGGGGTGACGTTAGGGATCGCCTTCCGTGAGCTGCTTCCCTGGCTGCTGCTGCTGGTGGTCCTATTAGCTGTCCCATTGATCATGGTTGGGGTCGTGATTAGAAAGCGACCTGCAAGGAGAGATTATGAGTGAGAGGCAGCAGGTTCGCCTGCACGCCATCGTCAAAGGCAGGGTCCAGGGTGTTGGTTTCCGGGCATTTGTGGTTGAGAATGGGGTCGCATTAGGAGCAGCTGGTTGGGCGCGCAATCGCTGGGACGGCAGCGTTGAAGTGGTGGCAGAAGGTGACAGGGAGACACTCGAAAAATTGCTGGCAGTTCTACGGCGCGGTCCGCGGATATCGAACGTAACTCAAGTTGATCAAGAATGGGGTCCTGCCAGCGGGGAATTCAGGTCTTTCCACGTAAAATCCACTTTTTGACCTGCTAAGCCTCGCTGAATCCAAGCCCACGCTGCTTCAAAGAGACAAATTTTCCACCCCCGATCACCAGGTGGTCCAAGACGTCGATATCCAGCAGTTTTCCAGCCTCCACAATGGCCCTGGTGACCGCAATATCATCCGGGCTGGGTGTGGGATCACCGCTGGGGTGGTTGTGAGCGACGATGATTGAAGCCGCGTTGCGCCGCACAGCACTTTTGAACAGCTCTCCAACCCTTACCTGGGATGAATTTAAAGAACCACGATAAATGGTTTCGATCAGCTGTACGTGGTTGCGGGTATTGAGCAAGATTACCCACAGCTCCTCCTGGTCCAGGGCGCTCATTTCATACAATATTAATTGGGCTGCCTGCTCTGGACTCTGGATCTTTTCCTGCTCGAGCGACTCCTTTTCCATGCGGTGGCCCAATTCCAATGCGGCTTTGATTTGTGAAGCTTTGGCGGTGCTGATGCCATGCTGTGCGCAGACTTCATCAAATGAAGCCCGGTGCAGGCCGAGCACACCATCGAAAGTTTTCAACAGCCGTTGGGCGACCTGGACCGCGTTCTCTCCTTTTACACCCACCCTGAGCAGGATCGCCAGCAGTTCGGCGTTAGAGAGCGACTTGGGTCCCAGGCGCGCCAGGCGTTCGCGAGGTCGCTCTGATTCAGCGAAATCAGTGATGCGGAATGGGGTGTTTTCTTTCATGGTGCAGCTCTTTCTAAAATTAGACGGCTTTCCCTCTAACTATGACTATACAATATTAAAATGCTGAATGCAAGCATTGGCGGGTTGGATTACGCTTCCATGCTATAATTTTTCCCAATAAGTGCCCCATGAATTTTGATCCGACTGCATTAAGTGATTTTTTTCTGATCTTGAGCGCCTGGGCTGCGGCATTCATCGTTGCCCTGTGGTTGGCGCTGGTTTTCTGGACTTACCGGGACATAAAGTCCAGGGCGCGCGATCCACTCTCACGGATCCTGGCAGTGTTGGTGGTTGCAGTATTATTCTTACCCGGGATTGTGATCTATTTGATCCTGCGACCTTCCCACACTCTCGAAGACGAATACCAGCAAACCCTGGAAGAAGAAGCCCTGCTGCAGGCGATTGAAGAGAGTCCTTTGTGCCCTGGCTGCGGCAGGCGGATCAAGGACAACTGGTCGATCTGCCCGAACTGCCACACCAAGCTGCGTAAGAACTGTCACCACTGCGGTAAACTGATGGAGCTGCCCTGGAATATCTGCCCCTTTTGTGGGACTCCTGCTCCCGGTATGCGCCGTGAACATCTGACCCTGGATGAAGCCCTGCGACCGCTTCCTGAGGAAGAGGAAACTTTCGAGGAAGTTGAGATTCAGATCCCGGAAGCTACAACAGAAGCGGATTTTTTCCCCGAGCCAGAAGAGGAATTGGAACAGTTCGAAGAGGTTCCTCAGAGCGAAGAACCGGAAGAATAAAAAATGCGGCTCAAGAAATGATGAGCCGCATAATTCTTTTAATTTAATGTAGGGGTATTAGCTACCTGATTTCACATTCAGAGCATCCCAGCCGGCGAAGCTGGCCGTGCTGCCTAATTCACCTTCAATGCGCAGCAGCTGGTTGTATTTTGCCACGCGGTCAGACCGTGCGGGGGCACCGGTTTTGATCTGACCCATGTTGAGAGCAACGGCCAGGTCAGAGATGGTGGCATCCTCGGTTTCTCCTGATCGGTGGGAGGTGACTGCCCGCCATCCGGAGCGGTGGCAGGTCTCGACAGCTTCAATCGTCTCGGTGAGGGTGCCGATCTGGTTGAGCTTGACCAGCAGGGCGTTGGCGGCTTTTTCCCTGATGCCTTTACGCACTCGTTCAGGATTGGTGACCAGCAGATCATCACCAACGATCTGGATGCGATCTCCCAGTTCAGCGGTCATCAGTTTCCACCCTTCCCAGTCATCCTGGGCCAGCCCGTCTTCAATCGAAACGATCGGGTATTGCTCAACCCAGGATTTCCAGAAGGCGACCATTTCCTCGCTGTTCAGCTTCTTGCCTTCACGCCGCAGGTTATACAGCCCGGTGTCCGCTTCGTAAAATTCCGACGCGGCTGGATCGAGGGCGATAGCAACTTCTTCGCCGGCTTTATAACCGGCTTTTTCGATCGCTTCCAGGATTACTTCAACCGCTTCTGCATTAGTCTTCAACGCCGGCGCATAGCCCCCCTCATCACCCACCAGGACGGTGTAACCATGCGCTTTCAGTACCTGCTTCAGCTGCTGGTAGATTTCTGACCCCCAGCGCAGTGCTTCTGCAAAGGATTCGGCGCCGAAGGGCATGACCATAAATTCCTGGGCATCGGTTGACTGCCAGCCGGTGTGCGCACCACCGTTCAAGATGTTCAGCATGGGAACCGGCAGGACATGGGCATAAACTCCACCGATATAGCGGTAGAGCGGCAGCCCGGCGGAATTTGCAGCTGCCTTGGCGGCTGCCAGACTGGTCCCCAGGATGGCATTGGCGCCCAGCTTGGATTTATTTTCAGTACCATCCAGCTCGAGCATTCTCATATCGAGCAGCTTCTGTTCAGTTGCATCCATGCCGGTGACAAGCTCGGCAATGGCCGTGTTGGCATTCTCAACGGCTTTCAAAACACCTTTGCCGCTGTAGCGAGCCTTGTCTTGATCGCGTAATTCCAGCGCTTCATGGACCCCTGTTGATGCCCCGGAAGGAACTGCGGCCCTCCCAAAGCTGCCGTCCTGGAGTGTTACTTCTACTTCGACCGTTGGGTTGCCCCGTGAATCTAATATCTCACGGGCGGTCAGTCCTGCTATGGTTGGATTCATTTTTCACCTCATCAATTTTCTTATCTTGCCTAAATCAAGGCAAGATTGATTGTCATAATATTGTGATCGTGCGCGTTAAACCAGGGTTTCGCACTGGCGTGGGGAAATAATCAAGAAGTTTTTACCTGGCTGGTTTCAATCTCAATGGGATCAGATACTGCGGCCTGTTTGCTGACCGCTTCTAAGAAAGCCATAAATAAGGGATGGGGGCGGTTGGGGCGCGAAAGGAATTCGGGGTGGAATTGTGTCCCCAGCATAAAGGGATGATCGCTTAATTCTGCGATCTCAATCAATCTCCCATCAGGTGATATTCCAGAAAACCGCATGCCGGCGGATTGGAGAACTTCGCGATATGCGTTGTTGAGCTCGAAGCGGTGGCGGTGTCGCTCCTCAATTTCTGGTTCCTGGTAAGCCCTTTCTGCGATGCTGTCTGGCTGTAATATGCAGGGATACAGACCCAGGCGCATGGTGCCTCCCATGTCAGCGATATCCCTCTGGTCTGGCATCAAGTCGATCACCGGATGAGAAGTGCCGCGATCGAATTCGGTTGAATTTACTTCCTCATCGCCTAAAATCCTGCGGGAAAACTCAACTACCATCAGCTGCATACCAAGGCACAATCCAAAATATGGGATTTTATTCTCTCGCGCGTAGCGCGCAGCCTGGATCTTGCCTTCAATGCCGCGCCCACCGAAACCACCTGGAACGAGAATTCCATCAGCTGCCCTGACCATTTCCCAGCCGCGACCTTTCTCCAGCTCAGCAGAATGTACCCAATCGATCTTCACTTCGATGCCTAATGCCAGTGCAGAATGCAGCAATGCTTCACGGACGCTCATATAAGCATCCCGCAGTTCGATATATTTTCCAACCAGTGCAATGCGCACAGTGGGTTTGTCGCGCATCACTTCCTGAACCAGGCTCTCCCAATCTTTCCAATCTGGTTTGCGGCGCGCGGTCAATCCCAAATGATCGAGCAGGTATTCACCCACGCCCGCTTGCTCGAGGAGCAGCGGTACTTCGTAGAGGATCTTGGTAGTAATCATCGGAACAACAGCTTGAACATCAACATCGCAGAAGAGGGCGATCTTTTCACGCAAGCTGTCATCCACCGGGTGATCGGAGCGGGCAATGATCATATCCGGTGAAATACCTATTGAGCGCAGTTCGCGAACGGAGTGCTGGGTTGGTTTTGTCTTGAGTTCATCGGTAGCCCCGATATGCGGCAGCCAGGTGACATGCACGTACATGCTGTTCTCACGACCCACGTCGGTGCGCATCTGGCGCAGGGCTTCCTGGAATGGCAGTGATTCGATATCACCGACGGTGCCACCGATCTCAACCAAAACGATCTCGGCATCCGTTGTTTTTGACACCAGGCCAATGCGGCGTTTAATCTCGTTGGTGATGTGGGGGATGACCTGGATTGTGCCGCCCAGGTAATCACCGCGGCGCTCTTTGGCGATCACTTCTGCGTAAACCTGCCCGGTGGTGACATTGCAGACCCGGTTCAGGTTGATATCGATAAACCTCTCGTAATGACCCAGGTCCAAATCGGTCTCAGCGCCATCTGCCAGAACAAAGACTTCACCATGCTGGTAGGGGCTCATGGTGCCAGGATCGACATTGATATAAGGATCTAGTTTCTGCACGGAAACAGAAAAGCCGCGCTCTTTTAACAGCTGCCCAATTGCTGCCGTGGTGACACCTTTACCAACAGAACTGACTACACCACCAGTAATAAAAATGTATTTTGTGGTCATCCCGCCTCCAAAAGCTACCCGTAAGAAATTTGAGTGACTGATACCAACAGCTGGCAAAAAAGAAGTGGGGAGGACTGTCGGTTGACGACCTCCCCACCCTTATTTGATTGGTTGATGTAACTTTCTAATCTCACTTGCGACAGCCTACCTTTAAGGCAAATTATGGGCTGAGTTTACCATACTTGAATGGCAATTGCAAAAGCCCTAAACACGTCTTGACGTATCTATATTAAACGCATTATACTCAGGCACCTCGGGGTGTAGCGCAGATGGCAGCGCGCCGCGTTTGGGACGCGGAGGCCAGCGGTTCAAGTCCGCTCACCCCGACTTATGGAGCTATTCAATGAAACGTGAATCGTGATTCCGGATTGGCTGACCACGCTTTACGTTTTTTATTTACAATATGGCACAATGCGTTCCCACCACGGAGAAAAAATAAATGGCGAGAGTTGACTATGACGGAGTAATTCAAGCAGTTCATTATGATAACCAGGGGCAGGTCGAGTGGGTAAGAGCCTTCCTGCGGCGTGGACCTGTGTGGTCTGACTACGTCCAACTTGACCGGGATGACCTGGTGGATAAAATCAATTCTGGATTACGCTTCCGCACCGGGGAGCGGATTCTATATAAGGGTGGGACATTCGAGACATCACTTCCAGTGAAGTTGGTCAAAGTAAACAGTCATGAAGTGTTGGTTGCTGGTGATGGGGGATCCAAAACTGATGACCTGGCAGGCGTGCCGCTAATTTAAAATCGCGTGCCTACCCCGTTCTACCACCTGAGCGTTGCAGACCAGATTCTCAAGCACCCGGCATTAGATTCAGCGTTGAATAGTTTGATCCAGAAACAGCTGGGTGCGTTCTACCTTGGCAACACAGCTCCAGATGTGCAGGTGATCTCCGGTCAGAAACGATCCGCGACCCATTTCTTTCAGGTACCCATACCCGATGATGCTCAAGAGCCGTGGGATAAAATGCTCTTGGAATACCCGGCTTTACGTGCGTCAGGGGATTTGGGCGCGGCACAGTCGGTTTTCATCGCCGGGTATCTCTGCCACCTGCAGGCAGATTGGATCTGGGTTTCAGAAATCTTTGAACCTGTCTTCGGTCCACACCAGAAATGGGGAACTTTCTCACAACGCCTCTACTGGCATAATATCCTGCGGGCATATTTAGACATTGAAGTGCTCGAAGAATTACCAGTAGATAAAATACTTGAAATTGGTCCGGTTGATGCGCAAAATTGGCTGCCGTTTATCCGTGATCACGACCTGGAGACCTGGTGGGTATTTATTTGCGAACAGATCGAGCCAGGAAAGCAAGTCAAGACCATCGATGTATTCGCTGCTCGCCAGGGCATAGATGTACAGGAGTTCCAGTCGATGCTCGAGTCGGAAGAAAGCATGCAGGAGAATATCTTTAGCCACATCTCCCGAAAAAAGCTGGATGACTATCGCACACAACTGGTTGTGAAGAATGTATCCTTCCTAACACATTATCTTGGCCCAGGGATTGCACCTGATTCAGAAGCAGTTATTAAGCGATTGAATGTCGCTCAGCAGTCGGATCGGAGCAGCTAATGAAATTGATCGAACGTTCAGCACTTGGCACCCAGGGCAGCTCCATACTATTTTTTGACCGGATTAAAGGTATATGGACATATGGTTTGTCCTGGGACCGCGACACGCAAGCACAGCAGGTACTGATCCAGCACCTGGGAAGTTTACTGGATAATTCTTATACATTGATCAGTAATGTCCCTGTGTCCGGCTTTTCAATTCCTGTACCGCTGGTCCTGGTAGGCAAAACTGGCTTGCGGACACTCTGTGTCAGCGCGGACACGGGCATATTCAGTTTGAAAGACGGGCAGTGGTATAAGCTGGATGAGCAGAAGGAGCAGTACCGGCCTTCACGACCAAACATGGTTCGCAGGACAGCGTTGATGTCGCGGGCGATCATTGAATACCTGAAGGAGAAAGGTATTTACGTGGATGAAGCCGAACCCACACTGTATTTCACCCAACCTGGTGTGCATATCGATGCGTCTGATCCACCTGTCAACCTGCTGCAAAGTGATGGGATTGACCGCTTTGCAGCCAATTTAGTTGATGAAGATGTAGTTCTAGATGCGATGGAGCTGCAGCGCATCACTGATATTCTGATCATATCAAAACCTAAAAAAGGCGCAAAGAAACAAGAGCTGCCTTCACGATCCACATTATCGAGTTCAGTCGGTTTCGGTGATTTTCGGCTGAAAGCCTGGCAGTGGATGATCTTGTTCATTTTGGCCGTTTTCATGTTGATAACTGTCATCGTCACCGCAGTGATCATCGTCAATACCGCATAAACATATTCAATTCTGAGCAACCAATTGCAAAATCCATTTCTATCGCTCATCATCCCAGCTTTTAACGAAGAAAAGCGCCTGCCAAATACTCTCGAAGAGGTCCTGGCCTTTTTAAAGGCACAATCTTATCAATCTGAAATCCTGGTTGTGGAAAATGCCAGCCAGGATAACACTTTCCAGGTCGCTGAGCAGTTTGCAGAACAGCATGATACTCAGGAGCTGCCGGTCCGCGTACTTAGAGAAGCTATGCAGGGAAAAGGTGCCGCAGTAAAGCTAGGCATCTTCACAGCAAAAGGCGAGTATCGTTTCATGTGCGATGCAGATCTCTCGATGCCGGTCTCGGAAATCAACCGCTTTTTCCCCCCAGTCGTCGATCAATGTGATATCAGCATTGCCTCCCGGGAAGCGCCAGGAGCAGTTCGCTACAATGAACCAACTTATCGCCATCTGGTGGGACGGGTATTTAACACCCTGATTCGCGTACTGGCTTTACCAGGATTAAATGACACACAATGCGGATTTAAATGCTTCCGAGCGCCAATCGCCGAAGAACTCTTCAGCGAAATGACGATCACCGGGTGGTCTTTCGATGTTGAAATTCTCTACCTGGCCCAACAGCGCGGCCATAAGATCGTGGAAATTCCCATTCCCTGGTACTACAATCCAGACAGCCATATCAGCGTGGTCAAAGATTCACTGCAAATGGCATTAGACATCTTCAAGATTCGGTTCCGCAGCCGGAACAACAAAGCATGAGCCGGTTCGATCCCAGCCTGCTGCCCCCTGCACCTGACCTTCAATTTGAGAGTGAATTTTGGAAAAGCGGTCTTCTGCATGTTGCGGGGATCGATGAGGCAGGGCGAGGGGCGCTTGCAGGTCCAGTAGCAGCTGGGCTGGTCATTTTCCCACCCAATGATTCCCTGCAAGTATCCATGCATGGCGTGAGAGATTCGAAGCAGATGACACCTGCCGCGAGGTACGAATGGGCTGCCCGCATCCAAGAGTCGGCGCTGGCATGGGGTGTGGCATTTGCATCACATGAGGAGATTGACCGCCTGGGCATCGTTCCCGCTACCCGCTTAGCGGCTCAAAGAGCTCTGCTGGCCTGCGAATACAGGGCTGACCACCTGCTCCTCGATTACCTTTTCTTGCCAGATATTGATATTCCCCAGACAAAATTGGTCAAAGGAGACCAGCGATCGCTTAGTGTCGCTGCAGCTTCGGTCCTGGCAAAGACTGCCCGGGATACCTTCATGGTTGAGCTGGATGGCAAGTTTCCTGGATACCAGCTCACCGCCAACAAGGGCTACGGGACGAACCGGCACCTGGAAGCGCTCCAACAATTAGGTCCCAGCCCAATTCACCGCAGCAGCTTTGCACCGGTAAGAAACTCACTCCTGGAAAATTGAGTGATCATCTGTTGTTTAAATTAAGAGAAGCCCCACTGTATTGTATTAATGTAGCTTCTGAACTTGATGGAATAAAAAAATTATCACCGCACAGTTTTATGTACGGTGATTAACCTTCTCCTTCATCCTTAGAACCCCCAGCGTTTTGTTCTGTATATCAAGCAGGGAACTCATATACCGGCATTTCTATAACACGAGCCGGTTTCTTGCGCTCTTTGATCATCTCTTTCAAGCGCTGGAAAGTCCTCGGGGAAACGAGCTGTTCACCTGTTTCGGGATTGACCCTGGCAGGGACTTTTTCGAATACGAACAGTTTGCCATCTTCTTCCATGACATAATTCACTGTTTTTTCGATCAATAATTCTTTCCACGGGTATTTACTCATCTGGCTACATCCTTACTTCTTTTGTTAAAACCAAATCTTGGATTTGGTCTTCTCTTTGGCACGAACAGGGATTTTACCAGATTATCCAAACTTGTCCAGTATTTGCAATAGGAAATTTGGATGATAATTGGCGATTTCAAGTCAAATATGAATCTGGTAGAAATACAAGACCTCTGCCCTAGTCTAATTAACCATTGGGCAGATCAAAAGATCGGAGAAAATGATTGTTCAATCAGAGGATAAATTCGACCGATTGATAGCCGGCCAGAAAATTATTGTCCCGGCGGACGGTAGTTGCCCTGTTTCTTGGTTGCTTCGTCAACCTCTTCTGGGGTGAGCAGAACCGTGGTCTTGGTTCGGACTGACCCGCTGGCACCGCCGATCAGAGCAGCTGCAGTGGCTTCTACATTATCCAGGCCATCGACGATAATTATGCCATCATGATCTCCAAACGCAGGGAGGCAACCCGGACGCTGATTGAAAGCCTGGGTGGCACATTGGAGAGCTACTATTTCTCGTTTGGCGATCATGATGGCTTTCTAATTGTCGATGGTCTGGATAATGTAGAAGCCACTGCAGCTGCTCTGATCGGCGGTGCCAGCGGGTCAGTCCGAACCAAGACCACGGTTCTGCTCACCCCAGAAGAGGTTG
>PVMK01182848.1_pt1 | contig 42071 bp, 41 predicted proteins | sample 1853481 | NCBI WGS metagenome assembly PVMK01 (sample SAMN08533507, study PRJNA380276) | Marine sediment metagenome, whole genome shotgun sequencing project.
CAAATCCGCGACTCCCTGCCCTGCCCGCCGGACCGATCCAGAACCGTGCTCAAACGAGCTGTTCTGCGAGAGTCGTACCGGTTTCAGTGTATCCCCAGCATTGCGACTCTCTTCCCGCTTGAGGGCCTTTCCGCAAAGTGACTACTGGGGGGAGTTCGGCACGAACGGGCACGAATGGACAGGTTCAAGGAACGCGTAAATCCCTAACCCTGAGGCTTTTTAGGTGTCTCAGGAAACCGCCGACCGCTCTGGCAGTCTGAGGGTCAGGGGTTCGCGGCGCAGCTTTGCTGCGCTACGCAGGCGAGCGAAGCTCGCCCGCGATCCCCCAGCTCCACCAATTTTCCCAAAAGCGGTCGGTGACTTGGCAACTCGCTATCCCCGGCCGCTTTTTTAATGGGGGCGAGGGGGAGGCTTCGTTTGGACTCGTACGCAGAACGCGCTGTGGGCCGATCGCGTTCAACCGGCCATCAGTCGTCACTATCCAAGAGTTCTCGAACCTTCGCCTTCAGTACATTTGGACTAAAGGGCTTTTGGAGAAACACGGTCCCAGGTTGACTGAATCCGTTTTCAACGACCGCGTCGTCGGTGTAGCCAGACATGAAAATGAGCTTCATCTCGGGATGCTCTGCCAACATTTTCCTTGCCAGTTTCGGACCACTCATGTTCGGCATGACCACATCCGTAATCATGATATGGATCGGGTCTGTTTGTTGAGCCATCTTCTCCAGCGCCTCATTCGGTGTCGAAGCGGTCACGACTTTATATCCCGCGCCCTTCAGGATTGATGCCGTCAGATCGAGGACCACGTGCTCATCCTCCACCAGGAGAATGGTCTCCGAGCCTCCTTCGGCTGGTGTCGAAACGACTTGCGCACTTTCCGATTCGGCGCCTTCGCCGGGCACCCTTGGTAGATAAATCTCGAAACTGGTACCCGCACCAGGCTCACTGCGAGCCCGGATAAGACCACCGCTCTGTTTTACAACACCGTAAGTCATCGCCAGACCCAATCCCGTACCCACACCGACCGGCTTGGTTGTAAAGAAGGGCTCGAAAATTTGCGAAAGGACCGCCTCATCCATCCCAATACCGGAATCTCTGACCACCAATCGAGCGTACGGGCCCGGTTCCAACCCCGGGTGCTTGCGCACGAAATCCGCATCCAGATCGACATTGCTCGTTTCGATCGTCAGCTCGCCTCCGTTGGGCATCGCGTCACTCGCATTGACAGCAAGATTCAACATCACCTGTTCGATCTGAATCGGATCGACGAAGACTACGCCCAGGCCCTCATCAAAATGATTGATCAACTCGATGTTTTCCCGGATGCCGCGCCGCAATATCCCTTCCATCTCGGCCAGGGTGTGGTTCAGATTGATGCGCCTGGGTTCCAACACCTGCTTTCGGCCAAAAGCCAACAGTTGGCTCGTCAAGTTGGCCGAGCGTTTGCCGGCATTCTTGATCTCCGTCAGGCAGCGTCGGACCACATCGGGTGAATCGATTTCGCTTAGCGCGATGTCTGCGAAACCCATGATGACCATGAGCATGTTGTTGAAATCGTGGGCAATGCCTCCGGCAAGCCGGCCGACCGATTCCATCTTTTGCGCTTGGCGAAGCTGCTCTTCTTTTTCGTAAAGCTCCTCCTGGGTCTCTTCGACCCTCCCCAAGAGTTCCGTTCGTTTTTCCTCGAGTTCCGTCCGTTCGCCTTCAAGTGAAATGATCTGCTGTTTTCGCTGAGTCACCTCGCGGGCAACTGCGTAGAGCAATCCCTCTTTGAGATCGGGGTAACTCGTCCAGGCGAGCCACTTATAGGTTCCATCCTTGCACAGGTAACGATTTTCAAAGAAGAGCGTGACTTCACCCTGACCGAGCTTCTCCATCTCTTTGAGTGTTGCGGGGAGGTCTTCGGGGTGGATGAAGTCGAGGAAAGGCTTCTCTTTCAGCTCGTCGAGGCTGTAGCCTAGATTGTGCTCAAACGCGGGATTGATGATCTTGAAGTAGCCGTCCATGGTAGCGACGCACAGCATGTCGGGCGTGATTTCAAAAAGGCGTTCCACATATGGATTCGGCGGCTTCGACTGGCCCTTGCCTTGCGAATCACTGGGGTCGCTCATTGACGATCTCCCTAGAGAGGGTCTCAAAAAGATGAGCAGCGGTGACTCGAGGTTGCCCGAGCCTGGTCACCACCCTCTCCATCTTCCATAACGCTGAGATGACCGCGCCCGCGCAACCAGTGCAGACGAAGCCAAAACGCAATTTCCTGTCGCATCAGTGTACTCCTACCGAAGCCGAAAAGGGGGTGCAAGCAACGACCGTTGAGGACAGGAGCATGCTGAAGTGAGCCGAGAAGGCCAATCGGACAAATCTACTTTGTGCGGGCCTGGTGTGGCCCCTTCACCGCGGATCTGCGTGTGGGGGATGCATCGGATCTCACGGCCGCCCCGCAGAACGGACCGTCGGGTCCATTGACTCGTTCCCGCGATCTCATTTTCCATGACTCACATCTCAGTACTGGATCGGAGCTGGAACCGGCGCGAGTCGAATCCCCCTTCGGCTTTCTAGTTGACGAAATCGCACCTCGGTTAAACCGGTCAACGCAGCAGTTTCGCCAACTACATCTGTACCGAGAAACGAACCAACGCAATCCAAGTTGGCGCGAAACCGCGTGCCGTAAACGGGGTGCAGTGGACGAGTAAGGCCGTACAATGTCCCAATTCGTTGACTGTTCGAGGGTGGCAAAGGATGTTCGCATTGAATTACAGCGTGGGCGTATGGGCTCGGCGAATGACGAGCAGAGCGGCCGTGTGGGGTGTGTGCGTGCTTGCGGCTGTAGCCGTTGGTTGTCACGACGAGGCACCCGTACCGTTGACTGCGACGCCAGCAGCTGAGCCCGGCATCGTTTTCAATGACGTCACGGACAAGGCCGGCATCACCTTTCACTATACGTTCGGCGACTTCACATACGACAACATCCTGGAATCCAGTGGCTCGGGCGTTGCGTTCCTCGACTACAACAGCGACGGCGACTACGACCTGCTGTTCCTCAACGGCCGATATCTCGAGGACATCAGCGACCCGAAGGGGCGCGTGTTCCGCGACGCGAGAAACGCCCTGTACCGCAACAACGGAGACGGCACGTTCACCGACGTCACCGATGACGCCGGCATGGGCGGAGGCCCATGGTGGTCGATGGCGGCCGGGTGCGCGGACTACGACGGCGACGGGTTCGTCGATGTTCTCGTTGCCAATTACGGGCCCAACCGTTTTTTTCACAATAATGGGGATGGCACATTCACGGATCGCACCAACGAACTGGGCCTGGCGGGACCGGAGAAGCTCAACGGCGGGGCCAAATGGTCGGTAGCCGTGGCGCCCTTCGATGCCGATGCCGATGGAGATCTAGACATCCTCGTGGGTAATTTCCTGGCCTTCGACCCGTATTACTTGTCGCCCGGCTCGCCGCAGCGCATGCCTTCGCCTGTGGAATACCAGGGCCAGCCGTCGAGCTACTACCGTCGCGGCGCCGACGGACGCTACGAAGAGGTCGCGGCCGAGGTCGGATTGCACTTTCCCCAGAACAAGGTCATGGGCCTGACTGTATTCGATGCCGACGAAGATGGGGGACCTGGACATTTTTCAGGCCAACGACCATCACGCCAATTACCTGCTGCGGAATCGAGGCGACGGCACGTTCGAGGAAGTGGGGGCGAACGCAGGCGTGGCGGTGAATCACGACGGTGCAGAAACGGGCTCGATGCACGGCTCGCTGGGTGACGTCGACGGCGACGGGCGCATCGACATCCTCGTGACCGACCTGCGCTACGGCAGCTTGTATCGCAATCTCGGAGACGGGCGCTTCACGGACGTCATCCTGGCCAGCGGCGCCGTCGTCGGATTGCGCGGCGCGGAGGCGTGGGGCGCCGGACTCCACGATTTCGACAACGACGGCGATGTCGATCTGTTTTCTGCCAACGGCGCCGCCGAGACGCTGGTCGAAAAGTCGCCCACGCTCATGCTCAACGATGGGGCGGGTCGGTTTGTTCGCGTGCGTGGCGAGGCTGGGCCGTATTTCGCCGGCAAGCGATCGGGGCGCGGCGCCGCGTTTGGTGATTACGACAACGACGGCGACATCGACATCGCAATCAATCACGTCGATTTGAAAGCCAGGGCGACGCTGCTTCGCAACGACACGGCCAACGGCCATCACTGGTTCGGCGTGCGGCTCGAACCGACGCGCGGCGCACCAGAGCCAATCGGTGCCGTGGTCCGACTGACCGCCGGCGGACGCACGCAGGTGCGCGTCTACCAGCCAACGCAGTCCTACCTGTCGCAAAATGACCCGCGCCTGCACTTCGGTCTCGGGCGCGACACGCGGGTCGAAACGTTGGAGATCCAGTGGCCGGGCCGCGCCGTTCAGAAACTGACGGACCTGCCCGCCGACCAGTACTACACGGTGATCGAACCATGACCGCATTCGCTTCCGTGACGCGCTATGCCTAGGCCCAGCGACCTGCGTCGGTAGAAAAGGAGGGAGAAGATCGTGGATCAGCACAACGGTGGCGGCACCAGTCGACGCAAGTTCATGCAGCTTCTCGGGATGCTCGGCATCGGTGGGCAGTTCCTGCTCCGCCCCCGGGCCTTGATGGCAGCCGTGAACGAAGCGGCGGGCTCGCTCAAACCCGACCCGTCGTGGCCAAAGATGACGTACCGCAAGCTCGGGCGCACCGGCTACCCCGCCAGTCGTTTGATCTTCGGTTGCGGCTCGGCACTCCGGTCCGGGCGGGCCGACCAGCTGCTGAACACCGCTTTTTCAGCCGGCATCAACGTCTTCGACGTGGGAACCCGCCGCTACTACCCGGACTCCGAGCGCAACCTCGCGCCGTTTCTGAAGCAGAAACGCGACGAGATCTTCCTGATCTCGAAGGGCATTCTCGAACTCGACAGTAAGCCCGACGAAGTGCTTTCGGTGCAACAACAGAAGGCCGCGGCCGCAACGTGGCTCGAGATGTTGGACGAGAGCCTTGCTGAACTCGGCGTCGAACACGTCGACGCTTACTACATGATGGCGGCGAACAACCCGTCCCTCGTGACCAGTGAGGAGATGTACCGGGCGTTTCAGACGGCAAAGGCCGCGGGGAAAGTCCGCTTCTTCGGACTCAGTTCGCACCTCAACGCACAGAATGTGCTCGACGCCGCGATCGGCACGGGCTGGTACGACCTCGCAATGCTCGCCGTCACGCCGGCGGGATGGTACGACTGGGACAACGGAGGCGTTCTCGAGAAGACGCGCGATCTGGTCGCCCTCCAGCCGCTTCTCGCCAGGGCACGCGAGGCGGGCATCGGACTGATCGGAATGAAGGCGGGTCGCGTCCTGGCCAGCCGCAAGTGGTACGGCAAGGGGAACTCGAAAGCGTTCAACGGCTTCTACGACGAGAAGCTTCTGAAGTCAGATCTCAGCGACTTTCAGCGAAGCTATGCCTTCGTACTCGAGCACGGACTCGACGCGGTCAACGCAGACATGCAGAGCGAATCCCACCTCAAGGAGAACTTCGTCGCCGCGGCCACGTCGCACCAGTACTTTGCTTGATGGTTCGATGCTGCAGGAGCGGGTCCGTCGCTGCCGAGACTGGAGGCCGATCCCAACTGGAAGCCCTGTGCGGCCTACCGACTCCGCTTCCGCTTCCGCTTCGGCTTGGTTGGCTCCAACAAGCCACTCACCACCACTTCCAGGCCCTTGAGAAGCTCGGGCGAACCTTCCCGCACCAGAGCGGTGAATCGCCGCATCAAACGGATTTGGCGCGGCGAGTAACGCTCTGCACGACCGCGAGAACCGAAGCCCCATTTCGGGTCGATCAAGTCGATCAGACAGGTGCCCTTCGCACTCACCGGGCACCCCTTGCTCGTCTTCTGTGACGGCGCCGACCTGAGCAGCTCACTCAACGGGAGTCTGAGTGCCGTTGCAATCTTCTGGGCGGTCGGCACCGTGGGGAAGATCTTTCCATTCTCGATCCGAGAGAGATACGAAGCGGCAAGGCCCGCTCGTTCTGCGACGATGGTTTGCGAGAGGCCCAGCTGACTTCGATGCGCCGCGATGCGCTGGCCGAGATCCGGTTTTTCTGACTTACGTGCCAAGAGTGCTCCCTCGAGTTAATCAATATGTAATACCCAAGGGTATCAAAAGTCTCGACATGTCAAGTGAGCGGGCGCTACCCGGGGCGTCGCATCCGCTCACTCGCCGAAGTCGTTCCAGTCTCCATAAACCGGCTTCCCGCCCAGGAGTGTCATGAGAACCTTCGCGTCGGAGATCTCGTTCGCATCGATGGCGAATAGATTTCGGTCGAGTATCACCAGGTCGGCGAGCTTGCCGGGCTCGATCGAGCCGGTGCGGTCGTCTTGGAAGCTGACGTAGGCCGCGTTGATCGTGAAGGCGGCAATGGCGTCCCGGAGGTCGATGCGCTCATCGGGAAGGAACGGCGCCGCATCCGGCTTCGTCCAGTCGGCCCGCCGCACCGCAACCTCCATCTCCTCGAGCGGGTTGGCGGACGAAACCGACCAGTCGCTCCCAAACGCGACCACGGCCCCGGAGCGCAACACACTGCCGATCGGGTAGATCCAGCGGTGCGTTTCGGGCGGCAGAAGCGGCAGCGTCAGCTCGTTGATGTAGCTGTCAGCCAGCGCCCAGAGGGGTTGGAAGTTGGCCACCGCCCCGAGTTCGCGAAAGCGCGGAATGTCGTCGGGGTGGAACAGCTCGATGTGCGAAAGATGGTGGCGGCTGTCGCGGGCGCCGTTGGTTGTACGCGCCGCTTCCAGGGCGTCGAAGACCTGGCGGATGGCCGCGTCACCAATGGCGTGAAAGTGAAGCTGGAATCCCTCCTTGTCGATCTGGGTGACGATCCGCTTGAGCTCCTCTGGTTCCACGAGCGCCATCCCGGTGTCGTTCTCCGTGCCGACGTAAGGATTGAGCACCGCCGCTGTCTTCGCTTCGATCACGCCATCCTGGTAGATCTTCACCGTGTGGGCGCGCACTCGCCCCTGGGTGTACTCGCGGCGGGCGCGCACGAAGTCCTGGATCTGCTCGTCCCCCTTTTCTGGATCCCAGGAGAGCGAGATCACCGTACGCACCGTCAGCGCACCGCTGCGATCGACATCGCGGTAGACGTCGAGCATGTTGAAGCCCTGCGCATCGCCCAGCGGGGCGGACGCCTCCAGCACCGAGGTGATCCCAAAGGAGTTGAGCTGCTGAATCGCGATCTTCAAACCCTGCCGCGCCTGCTCGGGCGTGGTGGGCGGGACGAGCTTCCCCACGAGTTCGATCGCCGACTCTTGCAGCGAGCCGATCGGCTCTCCGTCCTCATCGCGGTCGATCCGGCCGCGCGGAGGGTCTGGCGTCTCGCGCGTGATGCCGGCGACCTCGAGCGCCTTGCTGTTGACCCAGGCCGTATGTCCATCTTTCGAGGACAGAAACACCGGCCGATCCGAGACCACAGAGTCGAGTGCGCGCCGGTTCGGAATCCCACCGGGGAAGACCGCCATGTCCCAGCCTGCACCGCGAATCCACGGCTCTTCGGGATGACTCGCCGCACATTCAGCGACCGCGTGAGCGTAGGCCTCTAGCGTCGTGAGGTCGTACAGCATGCAGTGCAGCTGCTCGATGCCCGCCCACAGCGGATGCAAGTGCGCATCCTGAAAACCCGGTAGGACCATCTTTCCAGCGAGGTTCACGACTCGCGTCCGCGGCCCCACGTAGCGCGCAGCTCCCTTGCTCCCACCGACGTAGACGATCTCTTCACCGCGAACGGCAATCGCTTCCGCCCACGTTCGCGCCGCGTCCACGGTATAGACCGCAGCGCCCTCGAGCACGAAGTCAGCCTCGACCTCCGATGCCACAGCAGATGGCTTTGCGGGGTCCGCGCCCTGTACGGGTATGGGCGCGGCAGAGAAAACCAGAACAACCAGAATCGCTGCAGCCTGGAATCTGCTCGATGGGCGGATGCACACGATACATTCCTCCGGTTGAAGGCTGATTGGGTAATTGACCGATCCCTGAGCGGATCCCAGATCCTATGCGATTTTGCGCCGATGCGGGATGTACCGGACTCCCGCACCGATTGACCTGCAGACGCACCCCCTCCCGGCCGATGAGGCTGAGAGCGGTCGACCCCCTGGGCGCGCGGGAGCAGTGGTGCAAAAATCCGTCTTCGTTGAAATTGTTCGACTTCTCATTGTCCTGATGTTCACCGCAGGCGGCTACGTGGTCGCCGCCCGATACGGAGTCGCGTTGATTGGCGCCACTCTTCGGCGCAGCGGTCGGCTACGTATGCGGCGGCATCCTCGGGACGCTTCATGCGAAAAATGCTCGGAGTCGTCGAGGCGGAGACGACGCGCCTTTCAGCGGGCGAAATCCTCGCGGGCTCGATCGGGGCGCTCGTGATGGGTCTGCTTGGCGCGCTGGTCGGAGTCACAGCGATCGGCCTGCTCCCCGACCCTTGGGGCTGGCCCGTATTCGGGTTGATCGTCTGGATGAGCGTCCACCTGGGCTTCCGGATCGCGTGGAGGAAAAGTTCGGAGCTGCTCTCGATGGCGGGCCTGTCCGAGCGATCTCTCGGCAGCCTCACCGCAAGCCCAACTCGCGATGCCGTCCTCATCGATACCAGCGTCTTGATCGACGGCCGACTGCTCCGGCTAGCCCAGACGGGGTTTCTGCACCGCAACTTGCTCGTGCCCTGCTTTGTTCTCGACGAGCTACAGAGCCTCGCAGACTCACGAGATCCGCAGGTGCGAAGGAAGGGGCGGATCGGTCTCGAATCTCTCGAAGCCATCCAGCGCGACACTCTTTTGCGTGTTCACGTATCGGAGGAGGAGATTCCGGAACTCGAGGCAGTTGACGCGAAACTCGTCACCTTGGCGACACGCCTTTCCGTGAATCTATTGACGAACGACGAGGCCCTGAGCCGGGTTGCTGAAATTCGCGGCGTTCACTGCATGAGCCTGGATCGACTCGCCAAGAGCCTCAGCGCTGTGCGCACGCCCGGAGAAATCGTTCACGTCACGGTCCTCAAAGAGGGCCAGGAGAAGAGTGAAGGGGTCGGGTTCCTGGAAGATGGTTCAATGGTAGTGGTCTCCGACGCCGGAGAGCTGTTGGGGCAGACGCTGGAGGCTCGCATCACGGGTTCCGCGACCACCGCTCGCGGGCGCATCTTCTTCGCATCCCTGACAGACTCCTGACCGCTCGCCCTCCCCGATCGACGAGATCCAGCCTGAATGTTGATCGCTGTGAGACCAGGTGAAGCAGCACGGCCCCGAGAATGGCCCGGTTACCGCTGGCGATCAGTCACCAAATTTCGTGACGTAGGAACGCAGCGCATCGGCTTCGAGGAAGGTGACGTCGACCTGGCCGAAGCGGATGTTGTCTCCCGACGTGAGATTCATCGGGGGACCCACCTCCTTCGTCGATACCGAGCAGCCATTGACGGTCGTTCCGTTAGTGGACCCCGCATCGTGCAGCTGAAAACCACCGGCCGGATTGTGTTTGAAGAACGCGTGAAAGCGCGACACGCTGATATCCGAAATCGTCACATCATTCTTGGAAGTGCGTCCGATCGTGATCAGATGCGTGATAGAACTCTTCGCTGCTCGAATCGGCAGGACTCGCACCGACACCCCCGCGGTGCGCTCGCCGATATCTTCGTCCAGATCCAGCAAGAGCACCTCCGTCGAGGTGGCGCCTTTCGATTGCTTGAAGCCCGCAGAACTCAGCAGCAAGAACGCGTTGCCGTGCTGATTTTTAAAATCTTCGACTGAAAGCCGCGCAGCGTCCGCGCGGAGATCCTCGATTTGGAGCGCGGATGTCGCCGCTCTTCCAACCGGTTCGGCCTTGGTCTCCATCGCGTCTCCTCCAGTTCCACTCGATGAGTCGGCAGCCGAGAGGCACCCCTTGAGGGGCGGAGCTCACCGCGCAACCCCACGGCCCCTCGGGGCCGCTTGAAGCGGGCCTCACGGCTGAGCGTCGCGATTGGAGTGCGCCCCCCCGGCGATGCGCAATCAACCGGTATATCGATCACGAATTCGCAACTGATCCACCACAAAGCGCGACACCGGCAACCTCCAGGTCGCAGCAGATGCGCAACTGTGTCAGCCAAGACGGTCGATATTGTGCAACTTCAATCGGCCAATCTACACCCTGCATTGTAGATCCACACCTTTCCGCGCTCAGATACAAATACCCACGCCCGGAAGGCTTCTAGTGTGCGCTCATCCAGATCAAGAACTTACACGGCCCAGACAGGCACAACGCTTGCAGCATTTGGCTGCGCATTGCGGACCAATCGAGGAGGCAGCGAAGATGCATCAGGCCATGATTCGAGGCGCACGCCTGGCGCTTGCGATCTCCGCTTCGCTTTGCCTCCTGGCCGCGCCGGCCCTTGCGGACGATCGACCCTGGGAACAAGAGCGCTGGAACTCGATCTACGCTGGATCCGTTTCAAGCGAAGAAGATCTCTTCTCGGATCAGCGATGGGTGGAAATCCGGCTTCGCAAAGATGATCGACACGAATCCGAGTACAGCCGGGGCCTGAGTTTGAAATTCGAAGAGAACTTCATCTTCAGCATCCAGAGTCCACTCGCCGGAGAATGGGCCCCCGGCCTCGCGTTCGAATTGCGCTTCTAGGCCCGCAAGCGAACCCCGTTCGCTATCGTTTGAGGCGGTCGCGATGAATTCGATCCGCTCTCGACAAATCCAGACCGCATCCCGAAGCGACGTGGGTCGTGTCCGGTCCGCCAACCAAGATGTCTGCGGTGAATTCGAAAATGCGGAAGGCTACCGATTGCTCGTCGTCGCGGACGGCATGGGTGGACACCGGGGCGGCGAAACGGCCAGCCGGCTGGCTCTCGAAACCATCGGAAGTGCCTTCGACCGCGACTTCGGCTCAGCCGAGACGCTACTCGGGCGCGCCTTTCGAGCCGCAAACGACGAGATTCATCGCGTCGGCGCTTCGGATCCGTCGCTGCACGGAATGGGAACGACCGGCGTCGCGATCCTGATCGGGCCTTCCGACGAGGGATGGGTGGCCCACGTTGGCGACAGCCGAGCCTACCGGCTGCGCGATGGGCGCCTCGATCAAATCACTGAAGATCACTCCTGGGTTTTCGAAGAAGTTCGCCAAGGTAGGATCACCGCCGAAGAAGCCAGCGGACATCCGATGAAGAACGTTCTGCTGCGATCGATTGGCGTGGGCTCCGACGTCGACGTCAGTGTCTCTGCGATCGACCTCCGCTCGGGAGACTGCTTCCTGCTGTGCTCCGATGGTCTCTGGGGAGAACTCGACGACCCCGTCATCGCCGAAGTACTTGCGCGCGAGCCGCCGTCGAGCGCGGCCGGCGAGTTGGTCGATCTGGCCAACGCTCACGGCGGACGTGACAACGTGACCGTCGTGGTTGCCGCAGTGGTCGGCGCCGACGAAGCACCCGCGATCGCGATGGGAATCGATGGGCCGACTGAAATCCCCGACTCCAGCCGACTCGATTCGCAATCCGGCGCCTCCGCCCCTCACGCGCAAAGCGATTCGCCCGATCAGCGTTCCATCTGGACGCCGCCCGTCGTCATCGCTGCGACCCTGATCACTGCGATGGCACTCTTCTGGCGTCTCTGTGCCTGATCTCGCGCAAAGAGTGCGCCCGAAACCCAAAACGAGTTCCGCCAGGCCACCGAATCGGCGACCTGGCGGAAGATTTTCCAGCCACTGAAGAGTTGCGCTGGCGCCCGAAGCGCCCCGCCACTCTTTCGGGTATCCGCGCTATTTGGACGCGGCGGCTGCGGCCTTTCGATAGCTCTCCTGCGCGGCGGCGACACCACTGCCGGGCTCGATCGGAATCCCCGCGTCCCGCATCGCCATCTCGACACCCGAGATCGCTCCGAGGCACATGAGATCGTTGAGATCTCCCAGGTGGCCGATTCGGAACACCTTGCCCGCCAGCTGCATCAGGCCCGCTCCGAGAGCGAGGTTGTAGGTGTGATAGGCGTTGTGGATGACCGCCTTCGCGTCATGGCCTTCGGGGACGTAGATCGCGCTCACGGTATCGGACTCCCACTCGGGGCCCTTTGCGCACAACGACAGTCCCCAACCGCGAACCGCGGCGCGAACGCCCTCGGCAAGCCGGTGATGGCGCGCGAAGACATTGTCCAGCCCTTCTTCGAAGAGCATGTCCAACGATTCGCGCAGGCCGTAGAGCAGGCCGAGCGCCGGCGTGTAGGGAAACCAACCGTCGGCATTCGTGTTGCGCATGTCTTCGAAGTCGAAGTAGCAGCGACTCAGTCCGGCCTGCTTGCGCGCTTCGAGCGCCTTCGGGCTCGCGCAGACGATGCCCAATCCCGCAGGCAGCATCAGGCCCTTCTGTGAGCCGGTCACCGCACAATCGACTCCCCACTCGTCCATGCGGAAGTCGATACTCCCGATCGAACTCACACCATCAACGAAGAGCAGCGCCGGGTGATTGAGGTCATCGAGCACCTTGCGCACACCGGCCACATCACTCGTGACGCCGGTCGCGGTTTCGTTGTGGCAGACCAGCACGGCGCGGATCTCGTGCTGCTCATCTCGCTGGAGAACCTTGCGATACTGCTCCAACGGAACACCCTCGCCCCACTCCACTTCGAGTGCATCCGTCTTCAGGCCAAGGCGTTCGCACATGTCGATCCAGAGGTGGCTGAACGTCCCGAACCGGGAGCACAACACCCGATCCCCGGGAGCGAGTGTATTGAGCAGCGTGGCCTCCCAGGCGCCGGTTCCGCTCGACGGGAAGATGAACGTCTCTCCATCCTCGCTCTTGAAGAGCTTCTTCAAGTCCTCGAGCAGAGGCTTGCTGAACTCCGGAAAGTTCGCGCCTCGGTGATCGACCATCGGTTGCGAGAGCGACCTCAACACCCGATCGGGCAAATTGGTGGGCCCCGGAATAAACAGGAAGTGTTTACCTTGATCCATTTTCTGACTCCGTCATTGTTACCCGCCTGATATGCGCTATGCGCCCGAACGGGGTTGATGGTTGTCTTCTATCTGTTCGAGCCGATGACCTCTGCCTTGCGAACAAGAACCTCTGCCTGTCGGATCGAAGCGAGATCGATCAGCCGGCCATCGAGCGTCACCGCACCGCGGCCCTCGCGCTTCGCCTCATCCATCGCGCTGATCACACGCTTTGCACGCGTGACCTCTTCCTCGCTCGGGCTGAAGATCTCATTGACGATGTCGACCTGTGAGGGATGGATCGCCCACTTGCCCTCGCAACCCAGCACTGCCGAGCGCCGCGCCTGAGCCGCGAACCCGTCGGGATCCGAGATGTCGCCGAACGGACCGTCAACCGCGCGAAGACCATTGGCTCGCGCCGCGACGACCATGCGGGCAACCGCGTAGTGCCACATATCGCCCCAGTGCAGATCCCGCTTCCCAGCCTCATCGGCGTCGGTAAGTACCGAGTAATCCGGGTTCGGCCCACCGATGTTGATGGTGCGAGCCTGCGTCGAAGCCGCGTAGTCGGCCACACCAAAATGCAGGGATTCGTTCCGCGTGCACGCGCTGGCGATCTCGTGCACGTTCTGCATGCCAAGTGCCGTCTCGATGATCATCTCGAAGCCGATGCGCTTCGTGTAGCCCTTCGCGATCTCGATCTGATTGACCAGCGCATCCACCATGTAGATGTCCGATGCCGTGCCGGCCTTCGGGATCATGATGAGGTCGAGCTTGTCGCCCACCTGCTCCATCACGTCGACCACGTCGCGGTACATGTACTGAGTATCGAGTCCGTTGATCCGCACCGAGACGGTCTTGCCCGTCCAGTCGAGTTCGTGAAGCGCCTCGATCACATTCTTGCGCGCCTGCTCTTTCTCATCGGGTGCGACGGCATCTTCGAGGTCCAGGAAGACCACATCTGCCGACCCCTTAGAGGCTTTTTCCATGAACGTGGGGTTGCTGCCAGGAACTGCCTGCTCAGAACGGTTCAAGCGGGCCGTGCACTGGCTTACGATCTTATGGCTCATTTACGTTTCTCCTTCGGGTTGTTCCGTCGTCATTCGGGCGCGCAGCCTAGCTTCGAGAAGCCGGGTCGGCAACGCTCAGTTCGTCCGTCTATCGCCGTGATAGACCACGATTCGTGCCCCCTGTGTCTGACGCCCGTTGTCGTAGCCGACGATTCGAACGTAATGCCCAGGGAATTCCTTACGACAAGCTGTGATCTCGGTGAAAATTGCGTCCACGCTGCGCTCGCCGAAAAACGGGAGCTTCCACATGTACCAGTAGTGCTCCGTCGCGCGGTCCGTCTCGACGTGCTCGATCACCGGATTCCAGTCTTGTTCGATGATGTACTCGATCTGCTTTCGAACCCGCGCCGCATCCATCTCCGGCAAATACGAAAACGTCCCAAGTTTCCGATTCGTCGGGCGGGTCATGCGTGAGGTGTAACTGCGAAGTTGGTTCATCTCCCCCTCCCCCCTTGCTGCTGAACGACAGGCTCGCCGCTCGCTACGTCGAGCTTGTCGACCGTGTCGTATTCGAAGCGAATTTCCTTCCAGGTCTTCATTGCCTCCGCCAGTTCCGGGCTGTTCCGCGCAGCACTCTCGAGGATGTCCGCTCCCTCCTTCTCGAGATCGCGGCCCTGGTTCCGGGCCTCCACACACGCCTCGAGGGCAACGCGATTCGCGGTCGCGCCGCAGAGTTTCCCCAGGGATGTCCGAGCGTCCCGCCGCCGAACTGGAAGATGGAGTCGTCACCAAAAATGCTGAGCAATTCGGGTATGTGCCAGACGTGGATTCCGCCCGACGCGACTGGAAACATACCGGGCATCGATCCCCAGTTCTGATCGAAGAACAGACCGCGCGAGCGATCTTCGTAGACGAAATCCTCGCGCATCTGATCGACCCACCCGAGGATCGCATTGCGATCGCCTTCCAGCTTGCCGACGACGGTACCCGAGTGCAGGTGGTCGCCCCCAGAAAGACGCAGGCATTTGGCCAGCACCCGGTAGTGGATTCCGTGGTGACGGTCTCGGTCGATCACCGCGTGCATCGCCCGGTGGATGTGAAGCAACATCCCGTTCTTGCGACACCAGTTCGCGAGGGAAGTGTTGGCTGAAAATCCCGCCGTCAGGAAGTCGTGCATGATGATCGGCATGTCGAGGGACTTGGCGCGCTCTGCACGCTCGAACATCTCCTCGACAGTACCCGCCGTTACGTTCAGGTAGTGCCCCTTGCGCTCACCGGTTTCGTGCTGTGCGGTGTGCACGGCTTCAGCGACGAACTCGAAACGGTGGCGCCAGCGCATGAAGGGCTGGCTGTTGACGTTCTCGTCGTCCTTGGTGAAATCGAGGCCGCCGCGCAGGCATTCGTACACTGCACGGCCGTAATTCTTTGCCGAGAGTCCGAGTTTCGGCTTGATGGTCGCCCCGAGCAGTGGACGCCCATACTTGTTCAGCAGGTCGCGCTCGACCTGAATTCCGTTCGGCGGCCCGCCGCAGGTCATCACGTAATGCAGCGGGAAACGCACGTCCTCGAGGCGGATCGCGCGCAGCGCCTTGAAGCCGAAGACGTTACCGACGAGAGACGTCAGCACGTTGACGACCGATCCCTCTTCGAAGAGTTCGATCGGATAGGCGACAAAGACGTAGAAGCAGCTGGGGTCGGCCGGCACTTCCTCGATCCGGTAGGCGCGGGCCTTGTAGTAATCGACGTCCGTCATGTGGTCGGTCCAGACGGTGGTCCAGGTACCCGTCGAGGATTCAGCAGCGACCGCCGCGGCGATCTCTTCACGTTCGATCCCCTCCTGAGGCGTGATCTTGAAGCACGCGAGCACGTCCGTATCGATGGGCTCGTAGTTCCCATCCCAATACGTGTCGCGGTAGGCGTGAACACCCGCGTTGTAACCGGCCTGACTCACTTTACGCTGCTCCTTCGATTCACTGATTCATTCAAATCGCGTGGATGCCGTGTGCGGCCTTGACCATGTGGTACGCGACCAGCAACTCGGTCAAGACGAGCGGATGACTGATGCGGGGCTTGCCATCGACATCCGTAAATTCTCCGACGTGATTGCTTCGCATGTGCGGAACTTCCGGGAGCATCTCCCAGAGAAGATTCTCGAGTCCCTCGGAGGCGTCGTCCGAGATCCCACCCGAGATCCCGAGCACATCGACCGGCTTGCCATCTCGATCCCGGCAGAGTTCGAGGCTGAGTCCGTTTCGGGCCCCGGCCTCGATCAGCGGGCTGAGATCGGGATGGGGAAGCGTTGGGCGCAGCAGATGGTGCACGTCGAGGTGAGCGCCCGTCTCAGAATCGTCGTTCTTCGGCGGATAAAAATTGATCACGATGTCCGAGAATGTCCGCTGCGGCTGGATGAAGCGCAGTCTGTCCTCTTCGCGACGCTTCAGTTCATCCTGGGCTTCTTCGCTCGTATATCCGCGCAGGTTGCAGTCGCGCCAAAGTTTCCATTTGATCCGAAGCTCTTCGTCGGGCTCCATGAAGACCTTCACGTCGAAGCAATCGCGCATCGCGCGGGTGTGATATCCGAGCAAGCCTTCGACGATGATGTAGGGCCGCGGCGCCAGATACTGGGCGGGCTCGAGGGTGCCTAGTTTGTGGTTGTAGGTCGGCTTGAGGATCGGTTGATTGCGCCGCAGCAACTGCAGGTGCTGCTCGAGAATCTCGATCTGGTTGCCGTCGGGGTGCAATGCCGTGATGCGTTTCTTCGCGCGTTCGGCGCGCGAATAGATGTGGTAGTCGTCCGAACAGATGATCAGAACCTGGTGATCCCCGAGAATGCGCGCGATCCCGGTCGCGAGGGTCGTCTTGCCCGCCGCGGAATCGCCGATGATGCCGAGCAGGACCGGTCGGTCGACTCGCTCCGAACCGGGCGCGCTCACATCTGTGCGATTCTCAGGCATTGGAAGCGATCCTTCGCCAAGTGGTTTGAAGCTGACTTTCGCCTGTGGAACCCGCGACCTTCAGCGTCTGTACGCGATCGCGACCCTCGACGCGCTCGACTCCCTCGAGTAGGAGGCCAGTCGTGATCCCCGTCGCACAGAAATAGGTATCCGTCGATGTGACGAACTCTTCGGCCGGAATCCAGCGCGTGATGTCGAGACCGGCCTGCTTGACGGCCGCCTGCTCGCTCTGAAGCTGCGGGTCGATCCGCCCCTGAAACTCGGCCCCAAGGGCGCGTGCCGCACAGGCCGAAAGAACCCCCTCGCGAACACCACCGGAACCCATCAATGCGTCGACACCGGAGCCGGGCAGCGCAGACAGCAGGGCCCCGGCAATGTCACCCGCCGGGAGTGAAGTCACCTCGGCGCCCGATTCCAGGATCTGATCGATCAACGCGCGATGTCGCGGTTTCTCCAACACGAAGATCGTGAGTTCCTCGATCTCCTTCCCGAGCAGCTTGCCGAGAACCGCGAGCTTTTCGGCAACCGGCCAACTGGGATCGATCTGCCCTTTCGCAGCGGGCGACGCTGCGAACTTTTCCATGTAGAGAGCCGGTGACGGCACCTGCATCGCACCCACGGGTGCGAGCGCGAGCACGGTCATCGCATTCGTGAAACCATCGGAGAGATAGGTCGTGCCCTCGCCAGAGTCGACGGCGAGATCGAAGCTGGGATCCCGCTGGTCACCACCGATGATCTGGCCGTCGTAGAGGTCCGAAACTTCCCCTTCCCGCCCCTCTCCAATCACGATGCGAACCGCGAACGGAAGCCTGGCCAACGCCTCACTCATCGCGTGCGCAGCCGCTCCGTCCACACTCTCGGCGCGCCCGCAACCGATCTGCTCGAAGGCCGCGCGCGCGGCAGACTCCGTCGCGCCGCGTAGCGCTTTGAGGATTTGCGGACTCTGGTCTTCGCTCATGGGATTCCCACCGCGTGGTTTGGGTCGTGGCTGTGCTGAGGGTGGCACTGGGACAAGACCCTACGCGAAAAAGATGCGCAGCATGAACGCCCAACCGGGTCGATTCAAAAGATCATTCGGACAGGAAAAAAACCACCCGAATGGGTAGGCGCTAGTCCTTTTCCGAAACGTAGAGCGCGACCGCCTGTGCGCGATTGCCGATCCCAAGCTTCTCGTAGACGTTCTTGAGGTGGAACTTCACCGTCTGGATCGAGATTTCGAAGCGGGCGGCGAGTTGAGCGTTGCTGCGTCCCTCGCTGAGCGCCGCGAGTAATTCGCGCTCCCGCGGCGTCAGCTCCGACATCGGATAACTGTGGAGTTCTCGCACGTCGACGTACGGGAAGATCATCTGCCCCATGGCCACGCGCGCGACGCTATCGAGCAGTTGGCTCGGGGGCTCGCTCTTCGAGCAGAATCCCGCACCACCGAGCCGCATCGCCTGACGCGGAATGTCAGTGCTCGGATCTCCTGTGTAAATCACGACCCGCGGCGCATCCGGCCGATCGCGCAGGTGATCGAGCACGCCGTGGCCGCCCATCCCGGGCATCACCCAGCCGACGATGCCGACCTGAAAAGACTGTTGTTCGACGAAGGTCAGGAACTGTTCGCCGTTCTCGGCGACGCCCAGGAGCTCGAAGCGCTCGTCTTCATTGAGCAAACCCTGGAGTCCCGCGCGGACCAGAGGGCTCTTGTCCGCGACCACCACCGAAATCGGGGTTCCGTTCGCCGTCAGCATGTGGTGGCAACTCACTCATCGACCGGTTCTTCTCGTGATTCTATTTTGAGAGTAACGCATCGGGAGGCGCCCTCTCCCCGCGGGGACCAATGCCCTGGTCCCTTAGGATACGGGCAACCTCAAATCGAGGTCAAGCTCCCTTTTCGAGGCGCACGGCGCCCGGGTCAGAGCCCTCCGGCTCACCACCGGAAGAGGCCGCGGCCCGCGCTACGCTCGCTCCGCCATGACAGAACAAATCCGGACTTCCTGCCCGCGAGACTGTTACGACGGCTGCGGAATCGTCGTCGAGCGGACGGCTGGGCGAGTCACCCGGGTGCTCGGCGACCCGGATCACCCCATCAGCCGCGGCAAGCTCTGCCAGAAATGCGCGCTCGCCTACAACGGAGTCTGGCGCGATCCCGAGGCGCGGCTCCAGCGCCCGCTTCGGCGCCGCGGTTCGAAAGCCAGCGGCAGCTTCGAACCCATCTCCTGGGACGATGCGCTCGCGGAAATCGCCGCGCAGCTCGAGCGGGCGATCGAAAGCCACGGACCGGAGTCGATCTTCCACGCCCATTACACGGGCACCTGCTCGCTGCTCGCGGGTGAATTTCCAATGCGGTTCTTCCACCGCCTCGGCGCCACGGATGTCGAGCCGGATACGATCTGCAACAACGCGGGGCACGAAGCCCTGGGCTACGTGCTCGGAACCTCGGTCGACGGCTTCGATCCGAAGACGATCGCAGACAGTCGCTGCGTGATGGTCTGGGGCGCCAACCCCTCCGCGTCGGCTCCGCACGCCCATTCGCATTGGTTGCGAGAGACTTCTGCGACGGTGATCGCCGTCGATCCCGTTCGCCACGCCAGCGCCGAGCAGGCGGACATCCACCTGCAGCCGTTCCCCGGATCCGATGCGGCGCTTGCGTTCGGCATGATGCACGTGATCCGCCGCGAGGGCCTGATCGACGAGGGCTTCGTCTCTGCGCACACCGTCGGTTGGGAGGAGATCGAACCGCTCATCGAAGCGTCGACACCGCGCCGGACCGAAGAACTGACCGGTGTCCCGGTCGCCACGATGGAAGAAGCCGCGCGCCACTACGCGACGGGCCCATCGTTGCTCTGGCTCGGCCAGGGTCTCCAACGCCAACCCCAAGGTGGGAATGTGATGCGCGCGTGTGCGGTTCTCCCCGCGGTCACGGGGAACCTGGGCAAGCCCGGCGCGGGGGTCTGTTATCTCAACGGCGACGGGCCGCGCAACATCGACTCCGACTACGTGGGTGCGGCGCAGCTGAAACGCGCGCCAACTCCCGACGATCAGCCACATGGATCTCGCCGACGCACTCGCAGACCCCGAGCGCGCGCGCGCCTTCTTCTGCTGGAACATGAACGTCGCCGCTTCCGCGCCGCGTCAACGAGATTTGCGCAAGGCGCTCTCGCGCGAGGATCTCTTCACGGTCGTCATCGATCTATTTCAGACCGACACCGCGGATTTCGCGGACATCGTGTTGCCGGCCGCGAGCTTTCTCGAATTCGACGACATCATGACGCCCTACTTTCACCTCTATGTATCCGCACAGGTGAAGGTCGAGGACCCGCCCGGCGAAGCGCTGCCGAACCCCGGAAATCTTTCGCAGGCTCTCTCGCGCGATGGGGCTACCAGGAGCCCGAACTGTACGAAGGCGACCGAGCCATTCTCGACATCATTCTAGATCGGACCGGGCTCGGCTTCGGCTTCGACGAACTCGCAGAACGCGGCACGATCGATCCCTTCCCCGATCCGGTGATTCGCTTTGCGGACGGAAAATTTCCGACGCCCTCCGGGCGGGTTGAGATCGCCTCTGCGCGCGCCGAAGCCGACGGACATCCGCGCGTGCCGCAGCCCGGCGCAGATGCTCGCCCAGCAGACGGCCAGCTCCGACTCCTCTCGCCCGCAAGTGAGTGGCTGATGAACGACAGCTACGGAAACGACCCGAATGTGTTGAGCAAGCTGGGGCCCGCCTGCATTTATCTGAATCCCGAAGACGCAAAGGCCCTCGCACTCAACGAGGGGAGAGACGGCGATCGTCTCCAGCCAGACGGGTGAGATCGAACTACGCGTGCGCTGTTCCGACATCGTCGCCAGGGGCGTCGCATTGGCCCACAAAGGCCGTTGGCCAAAGGGCGAGTCCGGCGCGAGCAACGTCAACGTCCTCAACTCGGGCGAGCGCACCGATATGGGCGAGAGTTCCAGTGTGCACGGCACCCTCGTGCGAATCGCCGCCGCCTGATTCGCTGGCGGCCAGCGTCGATCAGGCCGGATTCACGAGGCTTTCCCCCGTCCAGTGCATCAAGAGGTCTTCGTCGCGAACCCGCTTCCAGTCGAAGGCCGCGAGCAATTCTCCAGGGCACGTCGGCGCCGCCGTTTCGACCAGACCGGCCACCGCGGCCAACAGACCGCAGAGCGCTTCGGGCGAGTAGTGCTCGCGCAACTCGCGCCACCCCACCGCGCCGTGAAGCTTTGCGAGTTTTCCGCCGCTTTCCTCTAGCAACAGGAAATGGTGGCGATAAACGGGAGTCGAAAACTCGAGAAGCCGTTGTAGCGTGACGTGAATTGCGGTCGACGCAGCGAGATCCCGGCCGCGCACCACGCGCATGATCTGCTGACGGCCGTCATCGACGACCGAAGCCAGGTGATAGGCGATTGATCCACTTCGACCGAGCAGTACGGGGATCTCCCATCTCGGCTGCGGGATCCTGCGCGAGATCGACCCCGGCTTCATCTCGGGGCTCGACGCGCTCCGAAGTCAAACGCAAACGCAGCGTCTCCTGAACGGAGTGCCAACCGCCCTTTGGGAGCGGCCGATTCCGGCAGCTACCCGAATAACGCCAACCGCCATCCGCTGCGCGCTCGCCCGACCGCTTGATTTCACTCCGGCTGCACGCGCACGGATACAGCAGGCCGCGCTCGGCGAGCTCGTCGAGAGCGGCTTCGTGCGCGCTGCGGTTCAGCGCTTTGCAGCGAAATCTCGTCCCAATCGAGGCCAAACCACTCGAGCGCGGAGCGCATGTCGTCGGCGCTCTCCGGCGTACACCTCGTGGAATCGATGTCTTCGAGGCGCAGCGACAATCTCGCCCCGCGGCTGCGCGCATCGAGCCAACAGAGCAGCGCAGCCAGCAGCGTACCCGGGTGGGCGGGTCCCGAAGTCGTGGGCGCGAACCGACAGCGTTCCTCGTTCATCTGCGCTCGAATCCAATCAATGGATCGCCGACATTAGGCGGCACCGGGTTCCGACTCCGCGTGGCGTGGCAGCTCGTCCGACGTATCGAACCAGGAGATCCGATCCTTTTCGTAAAGATGGTATTCCGGGGGGAATTCCGACGGGTTGTCCATGCTGCCCAGATTCACATCGACCGTGGTCGCGTCAGCGGTCTTGCGATAGCAGATCTGCGTCCCGCAGAGGTTGCAGAACTCCCGGTGTCCCCAGGGCGAAGAGTCGTAACTCGTGGCGCGACCCTTCGTGTAGGCAAATGCTTCGACCGGAAACGACGCCCAGGCGAGGACCGGCGCTCCCGTCGAGCGCTGACAGAGCGTGCAATGACAGTAGCCCGCAGCGATCGGGCGAACCTCCGCATGGAAGCGAAGCGCACCACAGAGACACCCACCTTCGTACATCAAGTCCTCTCCATCAAGAAATGCGTTCTCGCATCAGTTTGCCCGTGGCGTTGCGCGGGAGGGCATCCACGACCGTAAACTCTACGGGAATTTTGTATCCCGCGAGGCGATCCAAACAGAAACGGCGAATTTCCACTGGATCCAGGCGCTGCCCGGAGGCAGCAACCAGCCGTGCAATCGGCCGGCGGCCGTAATCCGCATCGGCTCGACCGCCAACCGCCGCTTCGGCCACCGCCGGGTGTTCGAGCAGAACCATCTCGATCTCGCTCGGATAAATGTTCTCGCCGCCAGAGATGATGAGATCGCAGCGTCGCTCCAGAACCTGGAGTGCACCCGCCGCATCGAGGACGCCGATATCGCCGGTGTGAAGCCAGCCGCCGCGCAGTGCCCGTTCGCTTTCCTCGCGGCGATTCCAGTAGCCATCCATCACTGTCGGACCGCGCACGAGGATCTCACCGGGCCGCCCTCGAACCGATTTCCCGTCGTCGTCGATCGTGTTCAACTGGGTCCCGAAGATCGGGCGCATGCCCGAAGTCCCATCAGATTCTGCGAGTGTCGGCACCTGCGTGGCGACCTGAGACGCTGCTTCCGTGAGACCATACGTGGTCGCAATCGGAAATCCCCTGGGATCGCGCGCGCTCGATCAGCCCGCGCGGCGCGGGCCCTCCGCCGAGCAACACGCAGCGCAACGAGGGGGGTGCACGGCGCCCATCTCGGGCCGCGAGCACGCGCTCCAACATCGTGGGGACCCACGACACGAGCGTGACTTCTTCGTCGTCGAGTGCGCGATTGACCATTTCCGGATCGAACCGCTCGTGCAGAATTGCCGCGCTCCCATAGAGCGCAGCCCGGAGCAGGATCGAGAGCCCGCCAACGTGAAACAGCGGCATGCAGACGAGCCAGCGATCCTCTGGCATGACGCCGAGGTGCATTGCTGATCCAATCGCGTTCCAGAACAGATTGCGCTGCGAAAGCAGTGCGCCTTTCGGTGTGCCCGTCGTTCCGGATGTGTAGATGAGTGCGAGCGTGCGAGCCGGGTCGATTTGCGGGTGTTCCACCGGCGTTTCGCTACGAGCCGCGGCCACAGCCGCGAGGGCCGGCGTCCTTTCCGAATCGACTTCGAACCGATCGAGTGTTTGGTTCGCGTCGATCAGCGCCGCGCTCTCCGCCGCCAGATCTGCGAGTGGCCCAGACCCGTGGATCAGGATCCTCGCCCCGCTCTCCTCGAGCTGAAGGGCGAGTTCACGCGGCGTCAACCGCACGTTCAGCGGCAGAAGGGTCGCACCCCGTTGCGCGATGGCGTGGAGAATTTCGGCAAACGCGAGCCCGTTTTCGAGCAGCAATGCGACGACGTTGCCGCTGGCGACGCCGAGCGCGTCGAGTCCTCGCTCGGTCTCGTCTACACGGCGCGCGAGTTCACGGTAATCGATCATCTGGCCCGCGACGAAGAGCGCGGGCCGGTCGCCCGAGGTTCGCGCGCGCTCCGCAAGTTGAGCCAGATTCGGAATCACGCCGTGATCTCCTCGGTGATTCCGAGCGCACAGCGAGCGAGACATTCGGGCAGCGGAGCGACTCCGATGCCGGGTCCATCTGGCACGCTGAGCGTCCCATTCTTCGGCGGCGGTGTCGTCGCGAGATCCCAATCGAGTAGCGCGCCCGTCGCGAGACCCGCCGCGAGGTGCGGCCCCGGAAGCGCGGCTGCAAGCTGCAGCGCAGCGGTGAGGCCCACCGCAGAATCGAGCGCGGAAGTCACCACGACGCCCCAACCGGCCCTGCGAGCGCGGATGGCGACGCGTTGGGAGGCTCGCAACCCACCCAGCACGGCCGGCTTCAGAACCAGAACACTGGCAGCATCACGCGAGAAGATCTCATCGAACGCGTAGCCTCCAGCGAGCGCCTCATCTGCTGCGATCGGAATCGGCGATCCCGCAGACAGGCGTGCGAGCCCGCCCAAGTTGCGTGCGTCGACGGGCTGCTCGAGAAATTCGATCCGATAAGGTGCGAAACGCGTGATCGCCTGCTCGGCGTCTCGCTCCTTCCAGCCGCCGTTCGCGTCGAGGCGAATCTTCGTTTCACTCCCGACGATGTCCCGCACTGCTGCGATGCGAGCCTCGTCGAGATCGAGCGCAAGGGCACCGACCTTGAGTTTGACGGTTCGATAGCCCTCCGCGACCGCGGCCGACGCTTCCCGAGCAGCGATCTCGGGCTGCTCCGCATACACGAGGGCGTTTACCTCGACCTGCGCACGCGGCCGCTCGGGCCTCGCGAGCAATTCAGCCACACCGATCCCCTGGGCTCTGGCCGCAAGATCGAAGAGCGCGACGTCCACGGCCGCACGTGTCGTCGGCGCCTCGGGAGCCAGCGTCTCGACCATATCGAGCAATGCTTCGAGTTCCTCGATCTCGCGCCCGATCAGCACCCGCGCCAACCCCGATAGCGTTTCGAACGCTCGGTCGGGGGTTTCTTCGCTAAATCCCGCCAGCGGCAAGGTCTCGCCATGGCCCACCAAGGAGGACTCGCTCGTGAGTGCCAGCAACACTCCCTCACGGGCGTCGGTCAGACCCCGCGCGGTCGCAAGCGGCGTGCGCAAGCGAAGTCGAACGCGGGTCAACTCCGCGCGCACGATCTTCATACGAGCAATCCCGCAGCCAGGAGCGCCGCAAAGACGACTTCGAGTGTTGCGGTTCGGGCGAGCGCTGTGTTCAGCGTCGGACCGTCAGTGGACGTCGTTACCGTGCGAACCAACAACACCGCGAACGGGAGCGTTACGAGGGGCAACACCATCGAAGCGCGCGAGCCCCCAGCGAGCCAGAGCACGGGCAACATCGCATAGGCAAAGACGAGCAGACCCGCGTACTCGAAGCGAGCAACCCGCCGGCCGAAGCGCACGGCGAGCGTGCGCTTGCCGGCGCTGCGATCGGTGTCCACGTCGCGCAGGTTGTTGACGACGAGAACCGCCGTCGCAAAGGCGCCGACCGGAAGCGCTCCCACGAATGCGATCGGCGGCAACGCCAGGGCCTGGACGTAGTAGGTTCCGCAGACTGCGGCGAAGCCGAAGAACGCAAAGACCGCGATTTCGCCGAGCCCGTGGTAGCCAAACGCGAATGGGCCGCCCGTGTAGGCCAGACCGGCGACGATCGAAAGCAGGCCGATCACGACGATCGGCCAGCCGCCCACTGCAACCAGGTAGATACCGACCAACACAGCACATCCGAACGCGAGCGCGGTCCCCATCTTCATCTGTCGCGGTGTCAGCAAACCGAGCTGCGCAGCGCGCGGCGGTCCGATTCGAGTCTCCGTATCGGCTCCGCGCTCGAAATCGAAGACGTCGTTCGCGAAGTTCGCGCCGATCTGGATCAACAGCGCACCCATCAACGCGGCGAGGGCCGGCAAAGCATTCGCCTGCCTGTCCGCAATCGCCAGCGCAGTCCCCACCGCCACCGGTGCCGCCGCCACCGGAAGCGTTCGCAGCCGCGCGGCGAGCAGCCACGGCCCCCAGCCCCCGAACGCGCCGGGCGATGTCCCTACGGGAGCCACGGGAATCGAGAGAAATCGGGCGCCCGCTTTTCGAGGTACGCGTCGCGACCCTCCTGCCCCTCCTCACTCATGTAGAAGAGCATCGTCGCGTTGCCCGCGAGTTCCTGAAGTCCAGCCTGTCCATCACAATCCGCGTTCAACGACGCCTTCAAGCAGCGAATTGCCATCGGGCTGTTCTGCAGAATTTCGAGCGCCCAGGCGACGCCGGTTTCCTCGAGTGCGTCGAGCGGAACCACCTCGTTTACCAGCCCCATGTCGAGCGCCTGCTTCGCGTCGTATTGCCGACACAAGAACCAGATTTCGCGCGCCTTCTTCTGTCCCACGATCCGGGCCAGATACGAAGCGCCGAAACCGCCATCGAAACTTCCCACCCGCGGTCCCGTCTGTCCGAACCGCGCGTTCTCAGCCGCGATGCTGAGGTCGCAGACTACGTGCAACACCTGGCCTCCGCCGATCGCGTAGCCGGCTACGAGCGCGATCACGGGCTTGGGGAGCGTTCGGATCAGCCGCTGAACGTCCAGGATATTGAGCCGAGGGAACCCCGTCACTTCCAACGTAGCCAGCGCTTCCGCGCACCTTCTGGTCTCCACCCGAGCAGAAGGCGTCCGGCCCTTCGCCGGTCAGGAGCACGACGCCTACGCTCGAATCTTCGCGCACGCACATGAATGCGTCGATCAATTCTTTCACCGTTTCGGGCCGAAAGGCGTTGCGCACCTCCGGGCGATTGATCGTGATCTTTGCGATTCCCTCGTCGCATTTTTCGAATCGGATATCGGTGTAGTTCTTGACGGTCTTCCAGCTGATTGCGCTCATGTCGTCCTCTTCTCACTAGTGGATGCCGCTTTTTCGGCGCAATGCGACGTCTTGTTCCAGGTTTCCGCGTCCGCGAGGAAGCGACGCGCCAATTTCAGAAACTCCGTGGGATTGTCAGTGTGAGCTGCATGCCCGGCCTCGGGCACGAATTCGACCCGCGGGTTCGGCAACTTCTGGGAGAGTTCAGCGGCGATGGCCGAAAACTTCAGATCGTCCTCGCCCACCACGAGGGCAACCGGGGCGCGAAGCTCTGCCAACGCGTCGTGTATCGGCGGTTGCGCGCCGGCTCCAATCCCACGCAGGCTCCCTGCGAGCCCCTGGGTGGAGTTTGCCAATCGCATCTCTCGGGCTTCGGCTACGCCGCGAGCGCCGAGCCGCCGCTCGTCGACCAGAAAAGTCTGTGATGTCCAGAAATCCACGAACGCCTCGACACCGTCGCGCTCGATGCGCTCTGCGAGTGCCTCGTCATCCTGTATGCGCGCCGCGCGCTGTTCGAGATCGCGGACGCCCGCGCTCGCTCCGATCAACAGCGCAGACATCATCCGCTCCGGATGCGCGACGCCAAACGAAAGCGCAACGCGTCCACCCATCGAATATCCGATCCAATGAGCGGCGGGCAGATCCAATTCGTCGAGAACTGCCGCCAGTTGGGTGACACAAGTCGTCATCGAATAGGCTTCGGCGTCGTCGGGAACAGCGCTGCGCCCATGGCCGACGAGATCGATCGAGAGCGTTCGGTACCTATCGCTCAGCCCTTCTGCGACACACGCCATCGCGCGCGTCGATCCGGTAAAGCCGTGGAGCAGCACAACAGGCGCCCCCACTCCCCATTTCCTCTACGTGGAGCCGAACGCCCCACGCGTCGATCAGGTGTGATTGCGTCACGCTTGCGAATCTCCGATCTGAAGAGCGAGTGCTTCGCCCACGCGGCGGTCGACTTCCCGGTGGTGGGCGACGCTCCGATCGCGATCGACCGGAATCTCGACAACCGAGACCCCTGGCGCCGCGAGCGCACTCTTGAAGGCTGCGCGGAAGTGTTCCCACGAACCGACTCGCTCGAATCCCGCTCCGAATCCCGCGACAATATCGCCCAGATTCGCTCCATGCGGGCGTCCGGAAGTGGGTTTCGAAAACTTCGGGATCGGCTCGATCCGCAACGGGTAGATACGAGAAGATTCCACCACCGTCGTTGTCGAATACGACGACGCTGAGATTCAATGAATGGCGCTGGGCGGCCTGCAGTGCACCCACATCGTGGAGCAGCGCGAGATCACCCGTGAGCAACACAACCGGCTGCGATTGTGATGCCGCGGCGCCGAGTGCACTCGAGAGCATGCCGTCGATCCCATTGGCACCCCGATTCGCGAGTACCCGCAATCGCCGATTCGAAACCGGAAGAAATGCGTCGAGATCTCGCACCGGCATGCTGTTCGACACATAGAGAATCGCAGCTTCGGGCAGCGCTTCGGCGAGTTCGCGAATCGCGCACGGCTCGAACAGCTCACCCTCATCGGCGAGGAGGCTCTCGACGACATCCGCCGTGCAACGCTCGGCGCGCAGGACGCTCTGCAGCCAGGACGACTCCCCCCTCGATCGCGACACGCGCCGGTTCAGTGCTGTGCAAAGTGCCAGAGGATCGACCCGGAGAATTTCGGAAACCAGGTGGCTCGGGTCGTTCCAAGCGGCCTCGGGATCGACGAGGATCAGATGCTCGGGCCGATGTCCCTCGAGCCAGAGTCGCTGCGATTTGCTGGTCGGCGTTGCACCGAAACGCAACACGACCTGGGGTTCGAGTACCCGCGCGACCCGCTCCTCTCGCAGAAAGAGATCCGAGTTTCCCAGCACAGGCGCACCCGGGTTGTGCGCACCGGATCGCAACTGCGAGGTCGGGTCTGCGAGGATCGGCCAGCTCAGCGCCGCCGCGAGATCTGCAACCGCGGCGCAGAATTCCGGCTCTGCGTCCATCGGGCCACACGCGATCACGCCGCGTTCGCACGCCTGCGCGAGGTCCACGAGCCGCTCGACATCTTCGGGTTGTGGAGTTTGAACACCGCGGCAAATTCGGGTGTAGGCCTGAGCTCCGCGACCGGTGGCGGCGATCTCCGACTCGGCTGAAACCGAAGTCGGTGCGAGCGGATCGCGAAACGGCAGATTGAGGTGGACGGGGCCCGCCGGCGGGCCACAGGCCTCGGCGACCGCACGACATCCCACTTCGCGTGCGTAATTCAGCAGTTGCGGATCGGCATCTGGCACAGCGGTCTCGGCAAACCAGCGCACGTGCGTACCGTAGAGCCGTACCTGATCGATCGTCTGCCCCGCACCCCACTCGCGCAACTCGGGCGGTCGATCGGCGCTGAGTACGACCAGCGGCACGTGGGCGTGGTAAGCCTCGATCACCGCGGGATAGAAATTCGCAGCAGCCGTACCCGACGTGCAGATCAGGGTGGTGGGCGCACGGGTTGCCATCGCGGCGCCGAGCACAAAAAAGCCCGCAGATCGCTCGTCGATCTGTGACCAACAGCGGAGCGCGGGGTGCTGGGCGGAAGCGATCGCAAGAGGTGTCGAGCGCGAGCCCGGGCAGACACAAACCTCTCGCACGCCCGCACGGGACCAGTTCATCAATGAGCGCTGCGGCAAAAAGATGGGCCGGGTTCGCACCAGCATCGGAGGATGCGGTGGAATTCGCGTCGACGCTCAATTCAGATCTCCATCAGCGGGGCGAGCATGGCGCGCAGCTTGAGTCGGGTCTCCCGGAGTTCCGCTTCGGGGTCCGACCCATCGACGACACCGGCCCCGGCGAACAATCGCGCTTCATTTCCTCGCAGAACAGCCGAGCGCAATGCGGCGTAAAATTCGCCACCGCCTTCAGAGTCCGCAAAACCGATCGGAGCGCTGTACCAACCGCGATCGAGATTTTCGTTGGCGTTCAGCCACTCGAGTGCCTCCTCGCGCGGCGCACCAGCGATCGCCGGCGTCGGATGAACCGAGCCCACCAACTCCAGAATCGATCGGGGCGCGCGCAGGCGCCCCTTGATCGGCGTTTCGAGGTGCTGAATATCCTGGAGGCGCATCAGACGCGGGGACTCCCGAACCTCCAGCCCATCGCAATGCGGTGCGAGCGCGTCGCAGAGTGCCCTCACCACGAACGCGTGCTCGGCCTGCTCCTTCTTGCTCTCTCGCAACTGCCGGCCGAGTTCAAGATCCTCCTCGGGGCTGCGCCCGCGCGGTGCGGATCCGGCCACCGAAGCCGTCTCGACACAGCCGTCGACGAGCCTCACCAGACACTCGGGTGTGGCACCCAGAAAGACGACGCCGGGTCGTGCGACCGCGAAAATTGCGCAGGTCGGATGCGCGCGGCGCAACGTGTCCAACAATGCGCACGGATCGTAATCGCCCTCTTCCCGCACAGAGATGGATCGCGCGAGCACCACCTTTTCGAAACTGCCTTCTGCGATCTCGCTCAGGGCCGCCTCGACCTGCGCGCGGTATTCGGCGTGGGTTCGGTCCGCGCACGCGTGAAAATCGGGACGATGGCTCCCTTCAGCGGTCGATGCATCGACCAGACTGCGATTGGCCAGTGAGCGCCGGACTTCATCGAAGCCGGCGCGGATATCGTCAGCAATTTCTCGTGCTCGGTTTCCCGATTGGAGCTTCTCAGTGGGCTGAACGGGTCGGACGAGGGTGCAGCAACTCCGCTCGCCAGAGACCGCAATCGCAATTTCCGGAAGAATCAAGCGGCTGGCCGGAAAATCCTGCCAATGCGGTTCGCGAGGCGCCGCATTCGCGAAACCGAATCCCCCGACGAGAAATGGTCCCGCTGTAGCGGGCGCATCCTGCCCGGCGACGTGTACGCGCGCAAAGAGGTGTTCGGCCCGCTCCGATGTCTCCGCAAATCGCCCCTCTCCTTCGGCCTCGATCACCCCAGCGCGACCGAAAGCCGCGACCGAGCGCTCCTCGACGGGCCGCTCCCAGTAAAACCGGTCTTGGGATTCCGAAGTCGCGAAGGCCGCGAGAACGTCGCAGGCGAAGATCTCTTCCTGCAGGGCAACCCACTGCAGTTCACCGCTTCGATCGGCAGCATCCAGTGCGGCCTGCGCGGCGGTTTCTAGATCTGCACTGCGTTTCAGACTCACGATTTCCTCCGGATCCCGGTCACGATCTGGACAGCACCGAGCAACAAGGGGCGGTGCTCGACTTGTTCGAAGCCCGCGTCTTCGATCAGCGCGAGCAGCTCGGCCGTCGGGGGCAGGTAGACGGTCGACTTCGGGAGATATGCGTACGCGCTTCGATCCGAGAGCAGGCCACCCACCAACGGAACGATGCGGTCGAAGTAGAGCGTATGTGCGGCCCGAATCAGGGCTGGGCGCGGCCGGTCCACCTCGATGAACGCCACGCGCCCGCCGGGCTCCAACACCCGCGCCAGTTCGCGAAAGATCGCAGGCAGACTGACGAAGTTGCGCAGCGCAAAGCCGCAAGTCGCGACGGTCGCCCACTCGTCGGGTAGCGGAAGCGCTTCGGCGTCGGCCTGGAAGAGCGCAGCTCGAATTCCGCGGCGGCGCGCCGCGCAGAGCATCTCGAGCGCGAAATCCACGCCGACTACATGCGCACCACGCTCCATCGAGAGCTCGGCCAGATCGCCCGTTCCGCAGGCGAGATCCACCACGCGATCCCCCTGACCAACGCCAATCCGATCCAGCGCTTCGCGACGCCAGCGCTGATCGAGGCCGGCGCTCAGCAATCGATTCAGCTGGTCGTAGCGCGGAGCGATCCGGTCGAACATCGCGCGCACGCGGGCGCCCTTCTCCTCGAGCGGCGGTAGGGGATCTAGCGCCATGTCACTTCGACATCGAGTTGAGCGGATTCGGTCGCCGCCAACGCTTCCGCCAGCGCGCCGTGTTCTTGTTTGTCGCGAAATCGATCGAGTGCGCGAGCGACGAGTGTGCGCTGAAAGTGAAGCGCGACGAGGCGCGTGGCCTGGGGCAGCATTTCCTTGAAGATGCGGGTCGTGCTTTCGTCGTCCGCGTCGGCTCCGCGCTTGCGGATGCTGTCATCGAAGAGATCGATCGCCGCATCGCACGCGGCCTGCACGTTTTGCGCGTGACGAGAGGAGAGTTCCAACAACTCCTGAAGCGGAATGCCGGCCTCGAGCAACATGAGGCCCGCTCGCGCCATCCCGAGATCCGCTTCGACGAAGCGCGGCTCACCGTCCACGACGACCGGCTCGAACAGTCCGGCGCGCTCGGCCGCGAGGATCATCACCTCCGGCATGCCCGACTCGGCGGCAAACGCTTCGCGGCTGAGTGTGCGCTCTCCGACTGTTTCTTCGATCAGTGCCGCGAGCAGCGGTTCTTCGGATCCGTCGGCCGGCCGTTCGAGCACGCGTTGGATTTGAGAGAGTGAGAAGCCCTGTTGTTGGAGTGTGCGAATGCGTGTCAGGCGCTCGAGGTGCAGATCCGTGTAGACCGCAATGCGACCCTCGCGCCGGGGCGCCTGCAGCAGACCGCGGGCCTGGTAAAAGCGGAGCGTGTCCACCGGCAGCTGCGCGGCTGCGGCGAGTTGCTCGACTCGATAATCCATGCGCTAATTCTAGGAGTATTTACTCGTATAGACAAACTCTTATAAATCAATAAGTTATCGATTCTTCTGCGCACAAACCGTGCGGAATTCTCAGCCGCCGCCGAGCCCAGATAGCCGATGCCCGAAGCCGCGAACGTCGCGAGGCGAAGCGATATTCGCGCCGGACACCGACGAGAAACGCATCCAGGCCTACGCTGAAATTCGGCATCGTCTGCGCAATCCCATTCGCCAGCGATGGCACTCGTAGAGCGCGAACTCAGTCGCCCATTTTCGTTTCGCCGGGGGCAGCTTCAGTCTCGACTGGAGAATACGTGACTATCCCCCGCTGATTGGGGGTACCGCAAAACACCAAATCACCCGCATCACTCAGAGATCACTCGGCGGCACCGGCATGTCGCCTTCGGCAACCACGGCCGTGCGATCATTCGGAACGAAGCGATCCTGGGTTTCGAGCACAGTGACTTCGTCGCCGAGATTCAGGACCCCCGGCCCGATCGGTCGAAAGTAGACGCCGAAGACGATGCCGCCCTCAACGCCCCCGGGTTGCTTGCGGTATTTCGCGAGCGTGCGGATCGGCTCGATACCCCGCTCGGCAGTTTCCTGATTCAACTGCGTGATGCCGCAGCGCTCGCTGGACGCCACCTTTACGAATTCGAGATCTCCGATCCGCAAGCGCGCCCACCACTCCTCGTGAAATGGAGCACTCCCCTCGACGACGAGGTTCTGTCGAAAGCGATTCATCCGGATCGGTTTCTTGACCCGGCTGTTGAAGTCGGCCAACGAGGCTTCGCTCGTCAGCAAGATGGGAGCGACCGCGGTAAAGCGGCTCTGCTCCGCGGGAAAGATGTGGCGGTACTTTTCGGGAACCGGTCGCTTGTGGAGCTCGGTGCTCGCCATCAGGCGACACGGTGTGTCCAGGTATTCGCTGAACCAGCGCGCGGCGTCATCGCCTTGATCGATCGCTGGCGCCTCGTCCTCCCAGTGTTTCGTCTGCCGCGACTCGCCCTGATCGGACACGACGAGTTCGAGTGAATCCCTGTCCGGTGCGGCGACCACGAGATCCGCGCCGATGATGCTTGGCTTGATCAACGCCATTCGCGGTAGATCGTCCTGGCCAAGGGCGTCGCCATTCTCGTCGATCAGAAAGAGCAGCCGGTCACCTCGCAAGCCGCTCTCGTCGATCTCGGCCCGCTCGAGCTCCATGCCCCCACACGACTTGATGGGGTATTGGCTCAGGCTCGAGATTCTCGCACTGGTTTGCGCCACGGCTGCAGTCCTCCTTTACGCGGTCATTCTGACCGATTGCGGTCACTCGAACAACGGCGCCTTGTGCGCTTCGATTCGCACGGCAACGAAGGCCTTGGTGAAACCCAGAAAGCGCTCCCGGCGAATCTCGCAATCCGGAAAGAGCGCTCGAAAGGTCGCGTAATCGAGCAAACGCAATCCTCCCAGCATTCGATCGACAGACGCCTGCGACGGGCGGGTGAGCCAACCCCAGAGTGAAAAATTCCGGACGAGACGCCGCTGCCAGGAGAGCGGAAGAAAATGGATGAAAGGCGCGAGCAGGTGCGGCTCGAAGAAAAAACTCCGAGCCGGCGTCTGCACCCACACCTGCCGCCCTACCCTGCGCAACTCCTCCGCAAAAGCGCGCTGCGCGTCGAGGGATCCAACGTGCTCGATCACCGAATTCGAAAACGCGATGTCGAAGCTACTGTCGGCGAAATCCAACTGTGTTCCGGAGCCCTGAACCAGCGTGAAGTGGGCGCCGAGCCCGTCGGCTTCCAGGGGTACCGTGTTGAACAACGTGATGGGAAACCTCGCGCCGATCTGCTCCCAGTTGTAGGACGTCCCACCGACATCGAGCACCGTGGTCTCGGCGGTGGGCCGAAACGTCTCGGCGAAACGGTTCATACGACGTCTGCGGAACCCTCTAATCAGGAGATCGTAGGCGCGTTGTATTTTCACAGATTGGAATCTTTCCCGGGCGATGGAGAGGCCTCGGGAGACGCGTAGTCGATCGAAAGGATCTCCAGATCGACATTCCCATTCGGCCGACGCCAGGTCACGACATCGTCGACCCGGGCGCCCAGCAGCGCGCTTGCGAGTGGGGAGACCCAGCTGACCTTGCCGACGGCGGCATTGGCTTCGTCTTCGCCGACGATCGCGAAGACACACTCCTCTCCATCGGCGTCGAACACGCGCACGCTCGCGCCAAATGCCACCTCGTCGCACGGCTGTGTGTCGAGGTCCACGAGGATGGCTCGATCGATGCGCACACTCAGGTAACGGGCGTTGCGGTCGATTCTCTGCCGTGCCGATTCGGCGCGCATTTCGTCAGCGTCGTCGGACAGTGCCGACCTTTCGGCCACGAGCGTCGCGAGGCGGCCCTCGAGCGCGGCGAGGCCCTGCGGGGTGACGTAGTTCGGGTACTCGCTCTGCGGCCGCTCGGGGAGTTCGGCCTGCGCTTCGCTCTGAAGATCCTCATTCACGAACGCTCGGCTCACGATTGCGTCTCCACCGCGACGTGCACAGGCGTTTCAGGCAAGCCCCGCAGATGCGAAGCTCTCCTTCACTCGCGGAATCAGCTTCTCAGTTCGAACAGCGCGTCGGTATTTTCGAACCGCTCATAGGCGCTCGCGACGACGTCACCCGGCACGTCCCAGACCCACTTGGCGGGCCCGATCGGATCCTGTTTCAGACAGTCCGGCATTACGTCGTCGCTCGCATCAAAGCCCGCGCGTCGATTGAACGCCCACTCATCCTGCATGATCTGCCAGCCCATGTCAGCAATCCACTCACGCGTGATCTCTTCACCGAAATACTCGCCGTAAAAACCGCGAACCTCGTCGAGATTGATCATCATGAAGGAACAGAAGCCCGACGAGTCCACCACGGCGTTGACGATTTGAGCCTGCTGGGAGGCTTCCGCCATCTCCTCCTGCGGCTGCCCGGGCTCGACGATGAGGCCCGCCGTGTGATCGGCGCCCATCGCGCTCGTGCAGTAGGTGATTCCCGTAGCCTTGAGGGGACGGGGATCCCACGCGGGCAGTGCTTGCCCCTTGACGACCGGAACCCGGTGGTGCTTGCGCTTGCGGCCGATTGCCGCGGCGCCATTTCCGATCGAGCGACCGAGCTCGGTCCCCTCCGCGATCTCGCGCAGGATCCGCTTGGCACCGTCCGCATCGCCAAATTCCATAGCGCCGGAATCCATGTAGACCGCGATCGCGGCACCCGTCTCGATCGTGTCTAGACCGATTTCGTCGCAGAGGCGGTCCAGGTCGGCGACATCTTCCCAACTCGCGATGCCGCAAGTGGCGCCTAGCAAGGTGAGCGTTTCGAATTCGAGTGCGGAGGTCTTGTAGTTTCCATCCTTGTCGTGAACGACATTGCTGCACTTGACGATGCAACCCGTCATGCAATTGTGCATGCCGCCGCCGCGCTCATCGAAACTCTCCACGATCCTCATTCCGTCGAGCGTATGGACATCGGGAGAGCGTCCTTCGACCCGGTTCTTGTACGGAAACGTGTAGAGCGCGTCCGCTTCGACACATCCCACACTCGTGCCCCACTTCGGAAACGGTTCTTTCGCGGGACCATCGAGATAATATTTCGTGTACTTCTTGCACAGCGCCCCGAACTCCTTCTTGTTCGCGGGCTTTCGGGCGGGCCGCTTGCCGGCGTCGATCGAGACGTACTTGAGCCCCTTGCTTCCCATCACAGCCCCGAGGCCGCCGCGCCCCGCGTGCCGAGCGGGATTGCGCTCCTTCTCCTGGTCGGTACAAGCAACCGATGCACCCGCGAGTCGCATCTCGCCCGCGGGCCCGATCGAAATGAACGAAGCCGTCTCGGAGTAGCTCTTGGCGAGGTCTTCAATCAGCCCGTAGTTCCACTTCCCCTTGTGTTCGTCAGCGGGCACGACCGTCGCGCTATCGGCGTCAATATCCAGCGCGTAGCGCCGATCGGGATCCGCGGGCTGTCCGGTCACGACGACCACCCGATAGCCGAGCCTCATCAGATCCTGGCCCGGGTTGCCTCCGGCGTTGGCCTCTTTGATACCTCCGGTGAGGGGGCTCTTGCCGCCGATCGAGATCCGGCCCGAGGTCGGTGCAGAAGTTCCGGAAAGAACGCCGGGCGCCATCACGAGCAGGTTGTCGGGGCCGAGCGGATCACAGGCCGCGTCGCACTCGTCGAGCAGAATCCGCGCCGAGAGACCGCGCCCGCCGAGAAACTTCCAGTCTTCGGGAAACGGTTCGATGGTCGCAGTCTGCTGCGTCATATCGACGCGAATCATTCGATCGCCGGTCGGGTCGCTCATACCATGTCTCCTTTTAGTCTCGTTGAATGCAGCAATCCCGCTCGAACATCTGGATGGGATAACGCGACGGCCCCGTCGAGGAGTCGGCGCCTATCCTCCCGCGACTGCGGCGAGAATTTCGATCCGATCGTTACCAGCGACTTTCGTATCACCCGCCTCGCGCTCCAGCTCGTCGCCGTTCACGAATAGCGTCGCAAACAGCCGGATCTTGCCATCCGCGTCGAAAACGAGCTCGCCAAAGCCGGGATACTGCGCGTCGACCGCGTCGATGCACTCCCGCACCGTACCCCCGGCGACCACGACCAGGCGCTCTCCGTTCGTCGGCCCCCGGTAACGGGGCGGAATGTGTACGTCGGGCATGCTTCTCCAGCGGGGATCAAGGGCTCCGGGCGCCATTATAGCCGAGCGCACCCTCCGCGAGGACACCTGCGCAAAACAGCTGACAACGGGCGGAGTTGGCGTCCTCCGAGACCCGAAAATCGGGCCGTTTCGGGCAAGTGCTCGTTTTCGAAAAGCCCGGTACACTGGCACGGCGCCCGGGGGTGGGCGAGCTGGCCCGTTTTGATCCCACTGCATCATTGCTCCATCGCGCCCACGCGGGCTGTAGGCTGAGGAGAATCAGAATGTCTGTACCCGTTTCGCAGATGGCGACGGTGGCTCTGTATCTGGCCAAGCAAAAGCTCCAGGGCCGCAAGCGCTATCCGCTCGCGCTGATGCTCGAGCCGCTCTACCGCTGCAATCTCGCCTGCGCGGGCTGCGGGAAGATCCAATACCCCGCGAACATCCTGAAGACCCAGCTCTCATACGAAGACTGCATGAAGGCCGTCGATGAATGTCCGGCCCCCGTCGTCAGCATTCCCGGCGGCGAGCCGCTCCTGCATCCGGAAATCGACCGCATCGTCCGCGGATTGATCGAGCGCAAGAAGTACATCTACCTCTGCACCAACGCACTTCTACTCGAAGAGAAGATCGACCTCTTCGAGCCCAGCAAATACCTGAGCTTCAGTGTTCACCTGGACGGCCTCGAAAAGGAGCACGATCAATCCGTCTGCCGGGACGGGGTTTCGAAAATCGCACGGGCCGCAATCGAAGAGGCCATCGCTCGGGGATTCCGAGTCACGACCAACACGACGCTCTTCGACGGCACAGATCCGAAGCGAACGCAGCAATTCTTCGACGAGATGATGGAACTCGGCGTCGAGGGCATGATGGTGTCGCCGGGCTACAGCTATCAAAAAGCGCCCGACCAGGGACACTTTCTCGGACGCGAGCGAACCAAAGAGCTCTTCCGGAAGATCCTGCACGGGAACAGCCGCCGCTGGCAGTTCAATCAATCGGTGCTCTTCCTCGAATTCCTGGCCGGCGGACGCGATTACGATTGCACGCCGTGGGGCAACCCAACCTACAGCGTCTTCGGTTGGCAAAAACCCTGCTACCTGCTCCAGGACGGATACGCGGAAAGCTTCCAGGGCATGATGGAAGAAACGCAGTGGGAGAATTACGGACCCAAGAGCGGCAATCCCCACTGCCGGGATTGCATGGTCCACAGCGGATTCGAAGCCAGCGCCGTCGAAGAAATCTTCTCTTCGTTTCGCGGCCTGGCGGCGATGATTCGCGCGGCCATCTTCGGCCCGGCCATCCCGGAACCCCAGGGCGACCCGGCTCAGCTCCTGCAGATTTCGACGGAGATCGATAGCGATCCCGCAGAACAAGAGGAAGAGAGCGTGCCCGACCAGGGCTGGTCGGCTCCCGCAAGCATGGAATCACTCCGTGTGGCATTCGAATATCGCGGCGACGTAACCCTGCTGCTCGACGATGACAGTCGCGTCGACGGCTACCTCTCGAACCTCACCGACGATGCGATTCGCCTCTGGTGTCGCGGTGAAACCGATCAGCTCCAGATTCCGATCCGTCACATCAAGCACGTCGAACTCACGGGCCGCGACACGGCATCGGGCAAGAGCTGGCAGACCTGGATGAAGAAGCAGGAAGCCGCCCAGGCCGCGGCGACCGAAGCGGCAGCCTCCGTATAGAAGTTGTCTGCTCGGGGGTGGGGTCAATTTCGCTGGGGAGCCAGGGGAAGAGGTGCTCCCAGGCGCCCTCTGCACCCACGGCACGCCCCCTTCTCAAACCCCCGACTTTACGCACAGAAACTCTCTTGAAGCCACCGCTCTCGAAAGATTAAGATCGGACGAGGCAAGATCGTTGCTGGAGGGATCGGGATAATCGATTCGAATCGCGGTATGCGCAGAATAGACAGCAGCGAATAATCGCAACCCAAGGTAACGAAAGGACATCGAGAATGATTCACAGAACATTTGACCAGGTAAAGGGCACCTCGAATTTTGTCGAAGCGGACGGTTTTGTCAGTGCCCGCCTTGCGGTTGCAGATGACAATCTGGGGTTCACCGTCACGGAGGCAATCGGCTCCTCCGATATTGATCTCGAAGTCGAGCACAAGAATCATATCGAGGCCGTCTATGTTCTCGAAGGCACAGGGACGATCGAAATCGTCGATACCGGAGAGATCTACAAGATCGAGCCTGGTGTTTTCTATGCCTTCGATCAGCATGAACGCCACCGTTATCATTTGGACACAGAAGTCCGGGCCATCGCGATCTTCAATCCGCCGTTGGTAGGGGATGAGGTCAACGATGAGTCCGGTGGATATGCCACATCGGAGGTGTCGACGGACGCCTCCTAGCGGGCTTTGTCGCCTACGACACGATACGCTGCGACACGACGAATGCCGCACCCAGTCGATGCCATCCCGGAGCCCTCCTGGCGACAGCGCGCCGAGCGCTGGCTGGAGACCGGTGCGCATGTGATCCCGGGAGCGCGATGGCTCCGAACCACCCTTCGCACCCTGCATCTCATCGCGGTGGGCGCGCTCTACGGCGGCCACCTCTACGCCGTGGACGTCACCCGGCTGCAACCAGCCCTGCTCTCGGTGCTGCTAACGGGCGGGCTGCTGGTCTGCTTCGAGGTCTGGCAGTCCCGGATCTGGCTGGTGCAGGTTCGCGGCGTTGCCACCTTCCTCAAGCTCGGCGCCCTGGCCGCCATCGGCCTCGCTCCCGATTGGACGGTTGCCCTCCTGACGCTCGCCATGATGATTGGCAGCATCAGCTCCCACATGCCCGGTCGCTGGCGTTACCACTCCGTGCTGCACGGGCGCGTCGCCGGACTGACGGAGAGAGGCTGACCGGCGAGTGTGGTGAACTGCCGTATAACAATTGCCTTCTTCGCTAACCGATCCGACGCCTCTTGTACCCGATGGACAAGAACGCGACCCCGGCGATCATCATCACCCACCCGGATGGCTCGGGCACGAACTTGACCCGCAAGATTCCGATGGCTCCCGTGTAGCGGTCCCAGGGCGCGCTTCGATTGGGAAAATCCCACTTGACGATTTGCGGAGCCACCATCTGGATCGTACCGAGGCCGTTCGCCGTCCTGTTGTCGTAACCGCTGCGCCGGAGTCGAGTCGGAAACGGTCCCTCCGTCGCCGTGACCGACACCGTGCCGGTCGTCCACGGGAAGCCAACCGTAATGACTTCGGGGGTCGTCGCGTCTCCCATGGAGGTCTCGTATTGCTGGTACCTGAAATACGCAGCACCTCCGATCACGTAACACGTGATGCTGCAGGGAGGACTCCAATGTCCGAAGATGGAACGGCCGGTTCCAACGAAGGTCTTGTTCTGGTACTCGTGCACGCGCCTGGCCCCCATCGTACCCAGAATCCGCATCGTTCCCCCGAACCGATTCGCGCCGGGGTTGATTGCGACTCGGGCCTTCGTCCCGCTGTATACCGGGAACAAAAAGCTGCGCTTGCCATAGTCGAATCCCGGCCCAAAAGAGACCTGAGCGTTGGTGTTACGTAGGCTGGACGCATACGTCGAGATGTATTGGTAGGGAGAATATTGCGGCAGAGACCCCGTAGCCGTGGCTCTCAGTGCAGCCGGGGGGGAGGTCGAAACCCGGGGGAGACACTCGAGTGTCGAGCAGAGCGGTTCCCGACCCGACGGCCGGTGCGCCCTTCTGGAGGGTCGCAGTTCCGCACGGAATTCCACCGTTTGCGGGGTTACAGCGAGCCGCGAGTGGCCGGGCGATGAAGGTTTTCTGATCGAACGGGAAGCCGGTTCCGTCGACTTGGTCGTTCCCAAAAGTATGCAGGGTGGCACTGGCTTCGAATGCTGGCGGTATCGGGTCGGGGAGACCCGCGACACGAAAACCCCACTGATGAGATTCCGACGCCACGGGCCTGTAGTCTGCGTTCGCCGCCCCGAGGCTCTCCGGGTCGCTTCCGAAATCGCCACCCCGCAGGCCGCGGCACCCCACTCCACAGACCGCGTTGTTCTCGTTCCACTCCCAGATGTTCCCACCCTGGTCGTAGGTAAAGCTCGGGCTATACGACCGCGTGAAGCTCCCGACATCGGTATAGTCGGTCAGGGGGTGGCCGCACGCCGCCGCGTTCCGCGTCGTACCCCCGCCCGGCCCTTCGCAGATCATCTGCTCATCCCGAAATGACGGGTAGTCGTAGAAGCGATTGAGTACCCCCCAGAAGTACGCCGCCTTGTACCATTCGTCCTCGCTGGGGATGAAGACCGTGGCTTCTGGATTTCGCACGACCGAGTCACTCGCAATACCCTCGGCGGTAATCGTGTACGCACCGTCCTCTGTCGTCGTGTTGTCTTGCGCCCCGGTGGGCTGTGCGTTGCGCAGCCAATTCGCGAAGCGCGCGGCATCGTAGAACCCCACGTGGTTCACCGGCATGTTCTCTCGGCCGGCGATCACGCTGTACGTGAAGCTGCCCGACTGGCCGCTGCGGGTGATGCCGCCCCGGTTTGGAGAGTTCGAGTCTCCCATGTTCGCGTTGTAGAGCGCGTGGGTGTCGGTGGCGGCCACTGCATTCAGGAACTCGGCGTATTGAACATTCGTCGTTTCGTACTTCGAGATGCGAAAGAAATACGGAACCGCCCCGTAGCCGCTGGTGCCGACGTAGTTCCCGCAGCAGACCATGACCTCCGTGTCCGCTGCATTGTTCGGGTGGTTCACGATCGCCCATTCGATCTCGACTGCGGCTACTCGGATCGGAAGTCCGACCAGCAGAGAGAACAACAGGAGAGCCGTGCTGCTTCGGAGCACGGAAAAGACCGGCTGCACCGAGATGTGATTTTGCATCATCCCCTCCATCGCGGATCGCTGGGGACGAGCCAACTCCACCCTACATCCAACATTTTCGGATGACAACGAAAAACTTCACAATTCCAAGTCCATTGGCGATACGGCGCACGAGCCCACCAGCCCCTTCAGGGGCGCGATCACCAGAATGGGCGTTGCCAACGCCTCGGTCTCACGTAGAGGAGGCCCGGGGGCGAGGCGTCACGGGTCCTCGGAGACGACCTCTTTCTCGGACGGTGTGCAGAGTAGGTTCGGGCGCCTCACCGTCAAGTCGAGTGTTCCGAAGGCATTTTTCACTTGGATGTTTACCTTTTTGAACTTCGGAGGCTTCAGCGAGTAGCAGTTCAGATGGTGGAAGGGATTGCGGATG
>PVMK01128676.1_pt1 | contig 42056 bp, 47 predicted proteins | sample 1853481 | NCBI WGS metagenome assembly PVMK01 (sample SAMN08533507, study PRJNA380276) | Marine sediment metagenome, whole genome shotgun sequencing project.
ATATATTATCGGTTGGATCTCTGCCAACAATTTATCAACGGCGATTAGCCTCAGGGGAAGCCCGTAATATTTCCTCAGCAACCGGCGTAAATCGCGTTGTAATCCTACCTCATCCACGGACGGACCTGCTATTCTCATATGGATCAGCTGCTCGACAATGGCTTCGACGTCAAAACGAATCACAGCTGTATACAGTCGAATTAGCTTTCTTCGATCGGAGTCATCCAAATAGCCAGCCGACCCAAAGTCCATAAGGCCTAGAACATTACCAGGAAGGACAAAGATATTCCCAGGGTGAGGATCGGCGTGAAAGAATCCATCTTCAAACACTTCCTTGATCACAAAACGCGCTGCGTGCATCGCGATGAGGTCTCTGTCATACCCCTCTGCATCGAGTCGTTCGATATTATCTACTTTGATCCCCTCAATTCTCTCCTGCACAATAATGCGCTGTGTTGTAAGCTCCCAGTAAACCTTAGGGATGTAGAGATAATCTTCATTTTTGAAATTCTCCTGGAATCGATCGGCATTGCGACCCTCACGTTCGTAGTCCAATTCAGCGCGCAGTGCGAAGGCGAACTCATCGGCTAACCCAGCTGGGTCGTAGACTCTTGTTGATCGAATGCGCTCGGCGGCTTGTTTGGCAACATCTCGCATGATCGCCAGATCTGTTTCAATCACTTTTTCGATGTTTGGACGTTGAACTTTAACGATCACCCGCGTATGGTCCGGCAGGAGAGCTGCATAAACCATAGCCAGCGAGGCGGAGGCAATCGGTTCGGGGTCGAATGCCAGGAATACTTCCTCGATAGGCACGCCCAACTCTCTCTCGATAAGTGGTTGCACCTGTTCCCAGGGACTCGGCGGCACGTCATCCTGCAATTTGCTCAGCTCTTCGATATACGCTCTTGGCAATAACTCAGGACGCGTGCTGGCAATCTGTCCGATTTTGATGAACGTTGGTCCCAGTTCTTCCAGAGCCAGGCGCAGGTGAATAGCCGCAGACCGCCGCGTAACTGGACGGGGTTCCCGGCGTAGAAGGCGGAGCGGCAAGCTTAGCGTACTTTCTAAGCCCAACTCTGAGATTATTGCGCCGAATCCATGCCGGGCCATTACTTCGGCGATCTGTCTATAACGGTTGAGCCGGCGGGGTCTCAAGAATAACATGGGTTCGTATGTTGGCTGGATGTTAGTTGGAAGCGTTTTATTATTCTGGGCGCCTTCGCTAAGTTATCGCTTCCACGGTCTGCTATTTGTGAATTATGGAACGGTCGATCTCCAGAGGGAGGTTTACTGGTCACAGCATACTAAGTGTGATCTTACACGCTTTTGTCGAAGTGATCATACCACCATCAAGGTTAATACAAGAGCGATCCATTGTTGTCAGGTCGATTTGTGTTGGAACCGCTTAGCTGAAACGAAAATACAGAGGGTCAATAGGAGAGTATGTTGTCCATGCAATCCTGTGGTGGCACGAATTCTGGACATCTGATCCCAGTCAAACCCTTCTCCTTATTATGATCATCGCGCGGCAATCTTGTCAAAATTAAGCGGACCGCCAACACGGTTGTCAAATTCACAAGCAGTTTCTAATTTTAGCTTCTGTGGATTAGCCGTAATATCCAGGCATACTCAATGCCATCTTGCACAAATCAGTGGCTTCGAATTTACCCGATTGTATGTATGGAAGAACTAGTTCAATTTTGGAGGCAGAGAAAAGCGCTTCGGTAGATTGGAGGACGAGATAGCAATCCTCATGCTCCCATTTGCGCACCGGCTAATGCCTCAAAGTACTCCCAAAGAGTTGGGGCGTCAAAGACTTCTCGCGCCTTCACAAGCACCGCCCCTACCTTCTTCCAATAAAACCCTGCCGCGCTCCACTCCAGGACAAGCTCCTCATCCACTAATCCCTTGTGCCAGAGCAATCCAATCATCTCGAAGTAGGTGGCGATCTCATTGATGAAGAATCGCTCGTCTGAGTCCAAGGGATATTTGTCGAAGAAGTCTCCGTTCGCAATTGACTCGGCCAGTTCGCTTGAATAGGCGAACTTTCGAGCCTCAACGCCTGGTCGATAAACTTCGTCTAACTGAAGAAGTAAGTGCACATCTTCTCGGGTAGCGGTCATAATATTCCTTCGTTTTATCGCAAGAGCCTGGAAATCGCGGCTTGAGTCGGTATTAATGCGAGCGCGGTGTAGCCGGCAGGGCTAATGATTCTTTCAACAACAGTATACATGCCGACGGATTATCTCAGCTAGTGTTGGACAACCTCCTGTTATTTCCTGAGTCTCCTTCTGCGTGCGTATCTGCAGGGTTTATGTGATTGTGTCGAAAATTTCGCTGGATCATAGAACTCCAGGCAGGCTTGATGGTATACGGGTATTCCTTTTTGGACTGACTTCTCTGACCTGCTGAAGCCCCTCGACAGATGCCCACAATATGGTAAATATGACGCAATCCGTTCTGGCTAACTTGGTTGAAGAGATTGAAACTATCCAGGGATGTTAATTTAAAGAAACCGTGATGAAGAAAGAGAGTGATGGTGTTTCTCGAAAGTTGAGCAGCAATATTCCCTGGAATCAGAACTTATCAAGAATCTTGATAGTAACACGACTCGACTGGATCCTGGTCCTGCCGGAGAATAGGCGAAATAGATTCGGCCGCTTGCCCGGTGACAAATCTATCAATCAACCAATTGGTAAAATTGATGTTGTTCATGTAACCAGAATGGCAGATGGCTTCCACCAACAATACGGCTTTGAAATAACCGAAAACAGGCTAAATATAGAGACGTAGTTAGCTAAAGCGTTGGAGAAAGCATTGAACCAACCATCCGAATCTGTTGTCCTCGCTGACCGTACTTTCATAAGCGGTGTAAAATATCTCTGCGGTCAAGACCATGACCTGGCTTATGTTGTCGATAAACACGGAGAGCCCCCTTTTTGGCGGAGAGAGCCGGGTTTCTCGACGCTAGTTTACATCATACTCGAGCAGCAGGTTTCTTTGGCGTCAGCTAGAGCTGCCTATGACAAACTTTGCAGCGCGGTTGACCCTCTCAATCCGTCCGGTTTTCTTGCTTTAGATGATATCGCGCTAAAGTCTATTGGTTTCAGTCGTCAAAAGACGAGCTATTGTCGTGGCTTGTCTACGGCTATTCTTCGCGGTGAGTTAGATCTTCCACAGCTCGAGATGATGGACGATGCCACTGCACGAGCCGAGTTGACGAAGTTGAAGGGAATTGGTCCGTGGACCGCTAATATCTACTTACTTATGGCTCTTCGCAGAGCGGATATCTGGCCTTCCAATGATCTGGCTCTCATTGTGGCGATGCAGAATCTAAAGAAACTGGACCACCGGCCTGATGGCAATGAAATGAGAGAGCTTAGCAACATTTGGCGTCCCTGGCGGGCGGTTGCCGCGAGAATACTCTGGCATTATTACTTAAGCAGTTGAGCTCTCTCTAGGTTCCAGTATCGAGAATGCGCAATAGGTTCAATCAGAACCATAATTCCGTAATCAGGGCACGAATTTACATGCGGGACTGCCAGGTCTATTTATCAGACTCAATCTCGGCCGCGCTTTCGGGCATTAGATCCAGGTCACTGGAGTCACCCGTCTCTGAGGACGCTTTCTCTGCCTGGTCGCGCTCTGCTTGGCGTTTCTCGCCCTTTTTCATCTGTCGATCCATCAACCGGTCACTTCGTGATGGCTTAAGTCCCCGCATAAACTCAACTTCCTTGGAGAAATGCTTATTCAGTGGGTGCTCAGGATCTTCTGAGAGTTCAAGACCCTCTTCCCAAGCCATCACCGCGACCATGGCTGTTGCGGCAACAACGGCCGCAAACACGCGGCGTGTACCGGTGGTCGGGCCATATGCGAGCCAGTCACTCCACATTACGGCGCTTATCCCGTGCATAGCGGCGTCCATTCCCTGGAAGGCTGACCGCCCCCATTGATCCAGGCAGGCTCGCCACATATAGGACCCATTCGCGGGGGCATTGCCCACGGGCAGACCAAATTCCTCCTTAACCATCCGGTTGGCCAGAAAACAAAATCCCTGCGTTGGCAGATTCATCGTCGTGCTGTCAACCATGACAGATTCAAATTCCCCTCCCTCAATTTCTTTTAGGATTTTTCGCAGGGACTTAAGCCGGCCCGTGGCTCGTTTGTCCTCGGTATCAAACGGTTGCACAATCACCGATTTGATGCCACATTCCTTTAGCTCGGCCACCTGATCGGGAATATCCGGATCCCAGGCACTAATGCTATTGTAGTTAAAGCGGTCTTGGACACCGGCCTCTTTTACGAAACGAGCGCCAGCGCGTCGCGCCTCCTCGGTCCAGGTGTCGATTTGGAAGACCATCGAATCATTTACTGTTAGAAACCACTCACAATAGGCCTTGATCTCGTCCTCGGATGGCGCAACGAGTCCAATTACAGCAGGAATTCCGGTTTCTTGCGACATCTCTTCAACAAGCTTGATTTCGTCAAGAGCTTTAATCTTATCCCACCGCGGAGGCTTGCGTGACTGGACGATCTTATGTTTCGTCTGGAACATATTGGCCACAAGGACTGGCGGTCGCTCTCCTGGTTGACCACCAACTTCGATGTGGCCGATCTTCATCACTTTCTGGGGAGAATCGAATCGGAATAAACCCATAATTAGTGCTCCTATATCGTACAGACTGGATTCGACAAATAGCAAAGCTCAACGACATCGCCACTGAGCTCAAGCGCTGCCACACTGTCAGCAATATGCATTTATTAATTGGGTGACAAACCGACAAAGCGACATGTGATAGGTGCTTTGATTTTCAAAGTCCATTCTGTGGTACATGAGCTACGGTCGGTTCAGTGACGCCCGATCTGGCCTCCTCAACCCGCGCGAGAGCAAACAACAAAGTCGAAAGACGATTGAGGTAGGGAATAATATTCGGGTTATGCATTGGGGCGTCGAGATCAAGCGAAGTTACACGCCTCTCGGCCCGGCGAACGATAGAACGAGCCAGGTGAAACAGTGCCCCGACCATGCTGTCTCCTGGGACAGTGAACGCGGAAACAAGCGGGTATGCAGCCGTCGCCTCGTGATAGGCTTCTTCCAATGCCTCCAGCCTTTCTTGTGTGATATGCGTTTCCCGTGCCTTGTCGATGGACACTAATGCCAGTTCCGACATCATCCAGCATAGGTCGCGCTGGATATCAAGAAGCAGCGATCGGGTATCCTGACGAGCGCCGCTAGCGCGAACTACCCCTATGGCCGACGAAGCCTCATCTAGCGTGCCCAGAACTTCGAAACGCAGATCAGACTTAGGTAGGTCGCTCATATCAAGCAGATCGGTCAGACCCGTATCTCCCCTTAGTTTCTCAACCACTACCTTCCTCCAACACTGGATGAAAAAAACGCGAATTCAGCTTTCTCTTTCGGGGGTGGCAATTATTTTGCATCCAGCAAACCACTGGCGCCCCATTCTTCCTGCTTGCGGTCTGAGACAAATTCGTCGTCCAGATCGCGGAGCACGCCAATCATGTTGAGGGCTTCCTGAAGCGCGTTGGGAGCATCCTCACCGGTGGCGTCGGCGCCCCATTTCTCGACCATGTCCTCGTTGATGGGCGCGCCACCTATCATGATTTTAGCGTTAGGGTTCTTTTCCCGTATTCTATCTATGACAACTGGCATTCCGATCATTGTGGTCGTCATCATTGCACTCATGCAGACGATATCCGCATCCGTCTCGAGATAGGTCTCCACAAATTGTTCCAGGGGCACGTCACGACCCAGGTCATGGACGGTGAAGCCAGCGATGTCGAACATCATCTTAACCAGATTTTTGCCGATGTCATGGACGTCGCCTTCGACGGTGCCGATAACCACCGTACCCTTGACCATCTTCTCTGAGTCCATTTTTATGTGAGGCTGTAAGATATCGAGTCCGGCGTAGAGTGCATCGGCACACATCAACACCTCAGGCACAAAGTACTCACCCTCGGCAAAATATGCGCCCACGACATCCATTCCAGCCGCTAGACCGTCCATGGTTGCCTTGTAGGCATCCATTCCTATTTCCACCGCCTCATTGGCGGCATCTATGACGTCGTCCTCTTCAAACTCAATCACGCCATTTTTCAAGGTTTCGAGAATTCTTGCTTCTTGCTCTGGGGTTGGGGCCATCTTAATCCTCCTGATTACTCCCATACTTTTTCATCGCTTCCATCATAGCCTTCATGTTCTCCGGTGGGACGGTTGGCCAAATATCGCACCCAGGCCAGACTCCGTTCACGCCCTGTTCGATGGAATCTTTGATCATCATCTCCACTTCAGCCGGTGTACCGTCATTCATTGGTACACCGAAAGGTTGGTAATGTCCAAGCAACACCACGTTTGGGAGTTTGGCGCGTGTTTCAGCCAGGCGATTAACCTGGTCAACGCTCAATGCGTCCGCACCACTCTCGGCCATCATCTCGACAATCGGGTTTGTATCTCCACATATGTGCAGCACCGTTGGCGTACCTTGAATCCGGCTAAATAGTTCCTGCAAGTTCGGCAGGATGAGTGATTCAAAGACTTTTGGACTCAGAACACTGGACGTAGCACCCATCTCCCGGACTGTGACAAAGTCAGCACCCGCAGCAATATATAGATTTAGGACTTCGGAAAGGTAATCCACCATAAGTGTCAGGTGTCGCTGGATTACATCCGGCGCCTTTCGAGTCATCTTGAGCAATATCTCCAGGTCCATCACCTGTCCGAGCTCAGTGAATGGCCCCAATTCCCAGGCGCCAATGACCACTTCATCGCCAATTTCCCGCTTAAGGATGCGAATGGCCTCAAGCACAACCGGGATTCGCCCAGCATTGGCCAGTTCTTCTGGTGGATGCCACTCGAAATCGGTGATCTGTTGCTGCACCTCTTTCATAACATAGCGCTTTCCGGCGCGTTCATTCAGCCCATCTGGAGGGGTAATGTAGTCGGAGTCTACCAGTTTTCGCTTCATCACAGGGTAGATAATTTGAGCTGGGTCAGCCTTTTCATAGTACTTCATCCCGGCGCCCAGGGCTTCGGCCAGCACACCCATATCAAATGGGACGACGGCGCTCTCGACGCCATACAAACGGTATGTGCTTGCAGCCGCATCGGCCATCTTACGCGCGTCCCCGTGTATCTCATTGAAACGATAACCAAGCTGGCGAATTCCTTCTAGCGTAATACTCCCCATGCCGGAGAAATTGGGCACGTAGTCGGCCTTTTCCCCTCTCAAAACTTTCAAGGTGGTTACCCTGGAATTATCGCTCATTTCACTCTCCTTGAATCAGGTTAACTACTGCTAATTTCACACCTAAATCTGGAGCATCTTCTACCAGATCCAGAACTTTCTCGCTTGGGATTGCCAGCAAGCGTGTATTCAGTTTCATAGCTGTCGCCGTGGCTGAATTCGCCCGGCCTTCAACTACCGCTTGTCCGTTAAACACGTCACCGGGACTCGCTTCAAATATATCAGCGGTCTCTACATCTACATTCGAAGTCAGTCGAACGCCGCCTTCCTTCACAATGTATAGCATTGTTGGATCGGAACCAGCCTCATAGATGGTCTGGTTCTTTCGAAAGCGCAATTCCGAAGCAGAGGCCGCCAGCGGCCGTAAAGTCGAATTCGGCACACCTGAAAAAACAGGGAGGTTTCGAAGAAGCCGTAGGAATCGGTCGCGCGCCGACTTGTCAAGCATTTTTTGGAGGTGTGGAAATTTATCCTTCATGTGTGGGAAGTGCATTGCGGCTGCAAATTGTTTCTCAAAGTCGGGCTCAACGGTGAGCTCGATATACTCGACCTGGCGAGCGATCTGGTTTGCCTCGTTTCGTTTGTCCGTGTTGAGCAATGCCATTCGGGCGCCGTCACCGGCAGCATTACCAACGGCGTATACATTTTTCAGTTCGCAATCAGGAATAAGGCCCATGGCCATTGCTTTGACCTTGTTAATGTAACTTCCGAAGGCACCCGCCAGTACGACTTTATCCAGCTGCTTCACGTCCATGCGCCGCATCATGATTTTGGCCGCCGAATACATCGCGGCCTTGGCTAATTGCACGGCACGCACGTCGTCCAAATTAAAGGTTATGTCCCGTCCAATGGACGTCTCTTCTGACCAGGCGATCACAAATTCCATTCCGTTGGGTCCCTCGCGCAGGCGGGGTGAATGAGTTTCCTTCGAGAAACGCCCGCTGGCGTCAATCACTCCGGAACGAAACATTTCCCAACCCAGATCGATCATCGCCGACCCGCAAAGTCCTCGGGCCTGAATTTCCGAATCCGGAATCTTATCGGACCATTCCTCATGTCCAATTACCCTGAAGCGAACATCCCAGGTCACCGGGTTGATGACGACATTCTCGATAGCCCCGATCGCTGCTCGCATACCAAATGTGATCTGCGCCCCTTCGAAGGCTGGACCAGTGGGAACTGATGTGGAAATGAGTTTATGCCGGTTGCCAAGGACCATCTCCCCGTTGGTGCCGATGTCAATGAGCAACATCATATCATCTTGTTTGTACGGTTCCTCGGCGATGATGCAGGCCACGTTGTCCGCACCAACAAACCCGGCCTCGTTTGGTAAGACGTGAATGTTTCCCGAAGGGTTGATATTCAACCCGAAATCTCGCGCCTTTATGTCCAACGAGTGATGAATCGCCGGGGTAAACGGGGAAACACCTACGTATTTTGGGTATATGTTGAGGAATATGTGGTCCATGCATGTGTTGCCAACCAAAACAGTCTCGAGGATGTCATCCGGCTGGAAGCCAGCCGTCTCGCAAACCTGCTCTACGATGTCGTTTAATCCTTCGAGGATCGCCTTACGCATTATGGCCAATCCCTCGCTATTGGTTATGGCATAGGTGATGCGGGCCATCACGTCGTCGCCGTATGGCGTCTGGGGATTCATCATTGAGTGAGATGCAAGCACTCGTCCACTATCCAGGTCACATAAAAAGCCAGCCACCGTGGTAGTGCCCACATCGACCGCAAGACCAAGCGACACTTCCGAGAAGCCAGGAAGAACTCGAATAACCTCCCCCCGCGCTCCATCCGAATTGTCATTCCTGACGAAGACTGTGACTTTCCACTCACCATCCCGTACTGCCTTTTGCAACTTTGCAAGAGTGAGGTAGTCAATACTCAGCCCTGTCAGGCCATGGGCGGAATTGAGAGCCAACTTGAGACGTTCCCAGTCGCCAAGAGGATCGTGAAGCGTCGCCGGGCTCATTTCGGCATAAAAGGGCCGGACCGCGGGTTTGATTTCGATGTTAACTTCGCGAGCAGACTTTCGAACGAGTTGCTTGACAGCGCGGCTCTCCTCCGGAACAAAGACCACGACCGGGCCATGTATCTCGGCTACACAACTCTGGCGGAGATTGGGGTCGGTAAGCCCCTTGGAGTGGAAGAACGACTGTTCCTTCTTTAGCACCGGGTTGAGATGGCTCATTCTCGATTCGATGCCGAATCTTTCGAATATCCCCTCTTCGATCTTGACCCGGCACTTGGAGCATGTCAACCGTCCGCCACATGGTGTTTCAATATCAACGCCAAGCGATCGACCGGCTTCGAGGATCGTCATGCCGTCTTCAATATTTCCGCGGCTACCGGATGGTTGGAAAATTACCAGGTGCTTTTCATTTTCAGTCATTTGTATTCAATTGCATTGACGGACTCTCATGTCAACTACTATTATTTATTCGCGGGCGAATCGAAGTAATCATCGTCCTGGTCGTGGACAAACTTGATGGTGACATCTTTCGGCAAGGCGATTCCAACTTCCACTTCGATCGTCTTTATTATCGCGGCCGGAATTGGGCATCCTTGGTGACGAATGTGTTTATCGGCCGACCTATATACGATACTTTCGCTAAGGCCTTTGAATACTTGGTGACCCTTTCCCTTCCACTGTATGTTGGTCAGGTCCGGGTTCATGGCGGTGATTTGCTCGCACTCGCTGTGAACGATGACTTGAACGTGTTTACCGTCCAGCCGGACGACATCTATCGTCGCTGAATATCCGCAATCTCCGGAATAAACCTGAGTCCTTGCCATATAAGCTATCTACGATTTCGCCGGTAGGCCGTTTAAGCTATGCGCCATTACGTAGCTAGATTGATATCCCGTTGAATAACGGGGTAGGCGGTGATGTTCCAAACGTCAGCAAAAAACTCGACCAGGCTGTGAATAATCGCCGGATCGTCACTCTCCATCAACCAGAAAGTCTTCTTGGGGGAAGCCCCAACCAATTCGTATCGGGCAATGGTTTCGTATCGACCCGCATAGCCGCTGCTCTGTTCCCATTCCACGAACGCCTGTCGGTTCTCTTTTATCTCAGATAATGTGGCTTCAGGCTTTGCATCGCCGATAACGACAAATAACATCTAGTGCTTCTCTTCTACAGTCCCCCTGATAGTTTTTGTTTTTCTGCTCTATTTTGCTGTGCAGATAGGCTATCTGATCCAGAACCTGCGCCAGTTTGTCCCATTTCTTTAAGTATAATCTCGACCACGGCTAACTGGCGTTTATACTCGTCCTGCCGCCGGCGACGGCGGACCTCCAGCAACGAGATTAATGCGATCTGTGGCTCCTTGGCGACGTGCCGTGTAGGCCGGCCGACTTTGGCGACGACCATGCCCCAGTCGCGAAGGCTGGATAGCACATCATAGATACGTTGTCGGGGGATATTCGCGCGACTGGCGACTTCTACGGCCGAGGATTCGTCGCGTCCCAGCAGAGCAAGATAGGCACGGGCTTCATACCTGTTTAATCCAAGTGTTATTAGTTGCTGAACCCAAGCCTCGTTCACGATAATTTAGCTGCCACTTAGATGTTGGATAAACACCACTGACGAGTGGTGACACTGTACAGGACTTCTTTCCAACTGTCAATAGCGATTCGATTACTGAGGTCAGTTTGATTGAGTTTCGATTCGCCAGCATTAAGCGGCAGAGCGGATTCTGGATAACGCGATATTTGCTCAGGACGGCCCTCCTAGCCTGTAAACTACGAACAGAGATAGGATTCAAAGACAGCCAGCCCTCATCATTTAGAAATATTGGCTGCATCTGAAGGTCTCTGATCATCCTCGTTCTCGGTCGTCTCGAGCGGGCGATATCCAAGGCAGCGCATTACGGGTAATTGAGGGTACTTGGGAAACAACGGGTTGGTTTTGGACAGGTTACACAGGAAATAGACAGACCCTCGGGCGCCTTTAACAACCCGGACGTTCGCACATACAGCGCATAGTCCGGCCCTCTGGGAGAAACTGTTCATGCTTTTCTGGGCTACGACTGAGCAATAAGATCTGCGTCAGCTCTGTCCTACAGCCAACATAGCCTGAAGATTCTCAAGTGGAACTGTGGGCGGCAAGTCACAGCCACTTGTGAGGATGAATCCGCCACCTTCTGATGCGGCTGTGATGCAAGCCTGGCTCTCTGTCTTGACTAGCTCCGGATCACCCAAAGTCAGCACAGCTACCGGATCCACGTTCCCAGCGATGCAGACTTTATCGCCGACTCGTCGCTTGGCTTCAGCCATGTCAACCTTGTAGTCAATGCTAAAACAATGGACGCCGGTCTCGACGATAGATTCTAGTTTTTCGGTCGTGTCGCCACAGATGTGTAGCCAGGTGTATGCATCATACTCTTCGGCCCAGGAAATTAGCGGCTTCAGGTAAGGAAGGGAAAAGGTTCGAAATGCTTTCTCCGAAATCAGATCTCCCGAACCGGTGGGGTCGGCAATACTCAGCAGAGGGATAACCCGATCTTCAAGTAGAGGCTTATAAAACTGTTTGATTAATTCAGTGGCAAAAGCCAGCGTCTTGTGAACTTCTTTCTTCCTCTTGTACATTGCCCTCATAAAGTCTTCGACATCGAACATTTGGCCGGCCAACGTAAAGGGACCCCACGCCGTTACTGTCACAATCACTTCGTCGCCGATGTCGTTAGCGACCATTCGCGCCGCTTCCCGTATGTTTTGGATGACCGGGTCGTTTTCGATCATGGTAACATCCAGGTGATCCAGTTCGTCCGCACTTTCCTTTATTATGGGCTCATCCAGATCGGGTGCGCCTAGCACTCTCTCTTTGACTTTGCTTCCAACTGCAGCGGCAAGGTAATTATTGTATCCAGAGCCGACATAGACGATTGGGCTTTTGAGTTTTTCGTTTGTCTCGATAATCATATCGGCATAGGCCCGGGGATCGGCAATTGCCTCGCCGAACTCTGTCTCCAGATGCCGGATTGTCCATACCCCTCCCCCGAAAACCGTGGTCGGAACGGTAGGTGTTTCCTTCATCTCAATGGCTGCTAGAATCGTTTCCTTTGGCTTCATCTTAATTCTCCTCATTTCGGTGGAACTCGCGATAGGATTTGGTTATCTCCGCGTGGGCGAACAGGCCCGGCTCGCCACCGGTGTGCAGAAAGACAACTGTGTCCTCCGGACCAAAGCGCCCTTCCCGGATCTCGGACATAAGCCCCGCAAGAGCTTTGCCAGTGTAGGTAGGGTCAAAGAACAGCCCTTCGGCACGGGCCATAATGTGAATTGCAGCGATACATTCAGGGGTTGGGATTCCATAACCCGGACCAATAAATCCACCATCTACCATGATATCTTTTGGTGAAAGATTCGCCGGTTGGCCAAGCAATTCCGAAATTTCCCATGCTAACCTGTCAATACGTTCCCGGCACTCCGGTACAGGTCGACTGACAGTAATACCCAACACGCGAATCGGGCTGTTGTATAGCTCCAGACCTGCCAACAAACCAGCTTGAGTCCCGCATGAGCCTGAGGCCAGCACGATCCAATTGGGCCGCAGGTCCAAGGCCTCAGACTGGATTATGATTTCATGCATGCATTCTACGTATGCATACGCTCCCATGGCTGACGCACCGCCTCGCGGGATTAAATATGGGCGTCGTCCTGACCGATCCAGTTCCCTGGCGACCTCTTCAATTTTGAGATCGACAAGCTTTCGATTTGGACTATCTGTGAACCGTAGCTTTACGTCGAGAAGTTCGTCAAGCAACAGGTTGCCCTGGCTTTCGGTCGGGCGCGAGCCGTGCATAACAGCTACAACCTCCAGCCCGCCTATGCGTGCTGCCACTGCCGTGGCTCGAATATGGTTTGACTGCGGGCCACCCCCGGTCACGATCACATCGCATCTTTTTGCCAGGGCATCAGCCAGGTAATATTCCAGATTCCGGACCTTGTTGCCGCCGAAACCGATGCCGGTCATGTCATCGCGTTTGATAAGAATGCGTGGACCACCGAGGGCTTCCGAAAGGCGGGGTGCTTCGATGAGGGGAGTGGGGAGAAGCGCTAACGGATGGCGTGCAGGACCGCTTTCCGCGGAATAGGAAAACCGGACAGAGGTTCGTTGCGCTGGCCTGGTTTCCTCATTCATCCTGGGCTCGTTCCTCTTTCGCAACCCTTGCCACCCGATCGACGAACTCTGCGCATAACCCGACAGAAAGCCGGTAATCGAACAAGGCCTCGATCTCTTCATCGCCAAGGGATTCGCGGATAGTCTCGTTGGCAAGGATTGCTTCTTTTAGCGGGCGCCCGGCTTCGTGTGCCTCCATGGCCGTATCGTAGACCAAGGTGTGGGCCGTCTGTTTGCCAACTTGTCGGGCAAGGGCAAGCATCACAGCCTCGGACAGTATAAAACCCTGGCTGGCTTCCAGGTTTGCCATCATGCGTTCCGGGTGGACATCTAGATTCGAGATCATTAACTTGGTTAGATCCACAGACTTGGCAGCCGCCATGCAGGTCGATGGTACTACTGCCCATTCTGCTTTCCAGGAGCGAGCGTCGCGCTCGTGGTCATGGTTCTGATTTTCGGCCATCATGGCCGTGTTGTATCGAATCACTCGTGCAAGCGACCCCAGGTGTTCGGCGATCTCCGGGTTGCGCTTGTGAGGCATGGTGATGCTGCCGACTGTGCCATGTGAGAAGCCCTCACTCGCCTCGCCAATCTCCGTCCGCTGTAGATTGTAGACTTCCTGACCAAACTTATCGGCCGAACCTGTAATCAGCGTCAAAACCTGAAACCACTCGATAAGGACATCCCTTGCCGTGTTCCAGACAATAGTTGGTGGCCGCAAACCGAGTCTGGCAAAGAACTTTTCCTGCAATTCGATGCCCCGGGGTCCATAGGACGACAGGCTGCCTACTCCACCAGCCAGTTGCCCGACACCAAGCCTTGGTCGGAGATCCTCAAGTCGCTGAATATGCCGCCGAATCTCCCGCGCCCAGACAGCAACTTTAAATCCGAATGTAATTGGTAAGCCTTGTTGGCCGTGAGTGCGACCAGACATGACCGTATCCCGATGCTCATGGGCTAGAGTCAGGAGATGCTCTTCAAGCTCCCAAAGTCCATGATAAATGAGCTCCCACACCTGCTCGATGGCCATCATCATCCAGGTGTCCGTCACATCTTGGACCGTCGTACCGTAGTAAAACCATTCTCCTGAGTCACCGGGGCAACGTCGTTGTATTGCCCGAATCAAGCCCAGCATGGAATGATTCGTTGCCTCGAAACCCTGGCGCACTTCGTCGAAAAATGCGTCATCCAGAATGACTGACCTGCAGGTCTCCGCAACCTGGCCGGCGGCCTCGGCCGGGATCAATCCAACATCTGCTTGTGACTCTGCCAGAACAGCCAGGATTTCCAACCAGGCCCGGGTACGAGGCTCGTCCTCAAAAAGTGCTCGCGTTTCCGCGGTACCCCATGAGCCCTGATAAATTACTGAGTCAGAAATATGTGTGGGCACAGTCTAACTCCTTTATCTTCAAGAAATGCTTATAGATACGGTATGACGAGGTTTGATATGGCGATGCTCAGCCTCTATCGCCATCGTTGCCGGCGCCAATCCCGTTTAGGCAATTCGCTTAAGAGATCCTCCATCGTCTTCTCTTGTTCATTGCCAGGCTCTCCGGGTGACCGTTCGGTTTCAGGCTTTGAGTCACTGGTAACGGCCAAGGATTCAGATGCAGACTGCAAGTTTGCTTTACTTTCGGCTAGTCGGTCTAGACGATCCCGATACCATTCCTTGTGTATATCCAGGGTATCACGAATTTCAGTCAGCATAACTTCCATGGACGATTGGCTCGCTCCGCCTGGGCCTTTGCGGGCAGCAACGATCGCCTCAGGATCCAGAATTTCTGCTAGGTGTTCGGCGGGCAAATCGAGTTTTGTTCCGATCACTGCTTCCGCCGCCCGGTCCAGAGCTTTAGCTAGCATTTCAGGACTAATGTCAGTTGCATCTCTTCCGTCATCGAGTGCGTCTCGCACTAATCGACCGACAATATTGTGGGCGGTACGATAGTCGATCCCGGATTCCAGCATGATCGTTTCAGCCAGGTCCGTGGCCCCGGAAAAACCTGCTCTGGCCCGCTCTGCTGCACGGTCAGCGTTTATGGTGAGACCGCCCAGAATCCCGTTAACCAATTGGGCCACGCCGACAACCTGATCCAAGGCTCGGGGCACAATTCCATGGGCGAAGATACGATTGTCCGGCTGGCCAGAGGGCGTCTTGGATATGGCGGTCATAGACGCTACGGTTCCTACGATTTCACCGGCGACTCCTCGCACGTAAGTGAGCCCATAAGGATTTTTCTTCTGGGGCATAATTTTACTGGTTCGCGAATGCCGATCGGCAAGCTCAAGCAGTCCGAACTCTTGGCTGGTGTAGATCTGAAGGTCCTCGGCTAGCCTATCGAAGTTAATCATCGTCGTTGCCAGAAGGGCCACGACTTCAATCGGTCCGTCGGCCTGCCACATCGCATCGCGAGCATGAGGGATGTAGGTATCGAAGCCAAGGAGTTGGGCCAGGCGGTTCCTATCAAGTGGCAGGCGGGTACCATTGACGCTGCCGGAGCCTGCCGGACTAACATTCATACGGGCATATGCCGTTTGTACCCGTTCAAGATCGCGCAGGATAGGATACACGAATGTTAATAGATAATGGCCGAAAGTCGTCGGCTGAGCTGTCTGTAGATATGTGTAATCAGGAAACAGGGTCGTCTGATGTTCTTCAGCCAGATCGGCGGCAGTGGCAGCGCATTTTGCCAGGGATTTCGCCAATTTTAGCAAGCGAGACCTGACGGCGATTCGGAAGGCCACAGTGATCGCCTCCCGGCGCGGTCGACCGGCCGATAAATATCCAGCATGGGTTGTCAACATGGAAAAATAGGCTTCGCGATTGGAATACAGATCTCCCACAGCCGGGTCCTGAGCGAAATCTAAAGGGGGATTGGGATGGGCGGCTAAAAGCGCCTGAAGCAACTCGCCGCCAGCTTCAGCAGGTATCAGGTCTGTTTCGATTAATGTGACCACATGGGCCATGTCGGCCAGGCTCATACCTTCGTAAAGGATGGCCGCGTCGCCAAGTTCGCGCGCATAAGCAGTGATTACCAGCTCTGGGGCTGCAGGTTCGGTCAGGCGCATGATATTTATTTCCTGTCAGTCATCCACCTCGAGTTCTTGCACCGTCTTGCGGAATGTCTCGAAACGTAAGCCAATACGCATGGCCTCCAAACCAAGCACATCGGGCGGTCTTATGTTACCGAGACATACATCTGGGCCGAAGCGCAGGATGAAGTACTCTTGTTGCTTCTTTAGCGGTGCTTCCCACACAAGATGATCCAGATGATCACCCAAAATGTCAGCAATCGTCTCCACATCGTCTTCGTTGACGGTGCCATCTTTGTCAAATACACCGATTCCAAGACCGGATTCGCGCGCTTCAATGATGACCCATCTTGCGCCCGACTCGAAATCGGCTAGCGCCAGATCAGCCATCTCAACAGCTGAAGGTTGCCTGGCCGGGTCTTTCTTGCCCACTTCAGCGATGGCCGTCAGACCTAGATCGGCGGCGTACCGTATGGCATCGTGCCGGGCAGCACTGGAATGGTAGATTGTTCCGTCTGAAATCTCGATGCCGTTGAAACCAAGGCTCTGGGCGTGGCGCATGTATTTTCGGCATACGCCTTGAACGATAGCATATTCTGCCAGCGTGCCGCCCGGATAAACCACCATGCCTCTTTGCTTCAGCATGGCGATCTTGTCGCGAAGAATTTTATCGCCCAAAAGCGCCGAAGTGCCGAATGAGAGCTTCCAATGGTCAATATAATCACTCGACATGTTCATGATGTCGGCCGTCGCCTGCAGTCCCTGGCACCTGTCAAGCACCATAGTGATTCCCGTAGGGCGAGGCTTGCGCTTGTGTCTATTCAGATCGCCGAATACTTCTTCCCAGGCCTTGGTCATAGTAGCGAACCTCTTACAAAATTGAAAATAATAATAGGTGCCTAGCGCCCCTATTATTTGAACACATTTTTGATAACACTAGTATTATCGTTGAAGGCTAGTTCGAAATCGTATAATATCGCAGGGTATCATTCCGTGACCGGGGTCACGGTGGAGATGAGTTGACGAAGCGCCTTCTCGACCATCTTTAAGTCAGAACCCCACGGCGTAACAGCGATGTTGTTAGCTACCTCGGTATCAAACTCGAGAAGACAACACTTGAGCAAGGTCGGTTGGCTACTCTCCCCAACGAGCTTGCGCGGGCACATCTCCACACTAGGCGGCTCATCACCGTAGTAATGTCGATGAAACTGCAGACTACGCTCACAGCCTATCAGCAACCAATCCTGTCGAGTCTCTGGGCGTTCATCTAGAAAGTAGATGGGCGCTGAAAATCGGTCCAATCCCCCGGATCGGCATGGAACCAAGAAGGATTCAGGTGAGTGGCCGGAAGCCAGATCGTTCAAATCAATCCGCTCAAGTTCAAAGCGGATCGGTGGAAGGTCAGCGGCATAGCCAAGAACGCGCTGGGCAAGGTCAAAAAGTTTTGGCGGATCCGGTGGGGCGACTTCCACTATTCGAATCACCAGTGGCTCCGGATGGTGGATAAAATTCACATGCGCATACTTGCCTTGCACCACCAACGTGCCTTCAGGACCTATGTCAAGTTCATGCGCCTTTGAGGCCAACGCCGATGGGATCCCTGTATCTGTTTCAGGGGCATCGACAAACGTGCATGTCGCCGGTAAGGCCAGTAACTCCACTGAATCGATCGGGCTGAAAAGACTTTCCCTGTCCGGAGTTTGGACGGAAACAACGGCCGTCGATTCTTCGCGACGCAGCACGACGAATTCAGTTCGTCGATAAGCCTCGCGACCCAGCAGATGGGTCCGAATCGCCGATCCGGTCATATCTCCCTCGTAGAGTTGGACGCTAACGCGTCTGTAGGGTAAGGGAACCAGGTTTTTCACAGGATCAATTCAGTCCTTGATTTTACCAAAGAATCGTATGGCAAAAGGCGATCAGAAAAAATCAGTCAGCTTCACCGTCGCCCTTTGGCATGCGAGCGTAGACATTGAGACCCGAAGCGGCCGCGGCGATGTGTGCCACGTCGGCCAGTTCTTCGTCTGTGGCCCCAGCCTTTTTTGCCGAGAAATAGAAGTACTTCACCGAGCCATCATAGCCTAAGGCCAGGGCGGCGACCAGTCCCATAAGATTGCCCACTTTTGCATCGAAGGACGATTTAGCAAATGCTTCATTTGCCCATTCGTAGAATTGCTCTTGTGGCTTAGTAATTGTGGACATTTATAGTAACTCCGGTGACTCGACTATTCTCTGGACATCGTCCAGCACCTGCCATTTCGAATCGAACTAAAGGCAGGTGAATACAATATCAGTCATGACAGCATCTTGAGGAGCTCAATCAGGAGAATCCCAAAAGGAGTCCCTGGCGCTTCTCAACTTGTGACGTTGATAGAATGGCAGGAGCCTGTTGAAGATAGGCTCCTGCTTACTTTTGTCCAGAATATGTTTAATATACGCCGTGGTCGAACTTTGGAGCCGGCAAATATTCCCAAGGTTCTCCGGCCCGATGCTTGGCGGCAATGTCCAAGCACTTGGCGGCGTATTCGAAAGCATAGGGAATGCCAGGGCCTCCGGGCACGAATCCCCCGGCCATCATGCCAACGGCCGCTGCCTCGAAAATCTCTCCATCCGTCGCACCGGCGTTAACCGCCGGGACCACGTGGATGATGCAACGCGGCGAGCAATATGCCACACCGCAGGCCATGAAGATGAGTTCCTTGAACTTTCGTGACAAATTGCCATCGGCCCAGATGCTCTCATAGAAATCGGAGAATCGCTCGCCGACCTCCGGCGCGATCGTATTGATCACCTGGAACATGCGTGTATCAAAACCCATTCTTTCTCTCATATATGCGTTTGCTTGCTCTGCACGATCAGTCATGTTTTCCTCCGGGTTATTTGTATATAGGTCTTCAGAAATGACGGCGATTGACGAGACCGGGATCCTTAGGGAAATGACCTGCCAATCGCAACTGCTCGACGCGGCCGTAACACCTCCTTTTTGCCACAATCACAACGGTATATAGAACCACCCCTGCCTTTTTGCAATTGGGGTGTAGACCAACCAAATGATAAATAGCACCGCAAAAATCGTATTGACCGGGTCTAATGGGCGGACATAGAAATAATAGCCAAGAGCCACAATTACCATGACGTAAGGAAGACGAGTTAGCCAGAGGGGGGGTTTTCCATTGGCAACCAGGATCTCACCAGCATATCGATCATAATCAGCCAGATGTGAACCGGCTTCAATAACCTCGCTGGATCGAATGACCTCTTCAGATTTCATCTTCCTGATATTCTCGATCGTTTTCAAGCATAGAGTACTTGGCGGCCTCGACATCGTCAAACTGATTCTGCGAATAGGCCCAGTATACGCCCAGTAAAAAGAGCAAAATGATGATTGCCAGTGTCAGCAAAACTAACCATGTACCAGAATAGATCATCGCAATTTATTTCAGAGTCAACATATATGCAATCAGCGCTTGCAACTCTTCCTCGGCAAGATAATCATATGCCGGCATAACTGATCCAGGTGATACTCCTCTTGGGTTCTCGAAATGCAATCGATGCCAGACGGGGTTATCGCCGATTCCGGCGCGGCTGGCAACATGGGCCAGATCCGGACCCTGGCGCTGGGTTCCCCAGAACACCGGGCTCTGGTAAAAGTAGTCGCCCGGAAGAGATTCGGGACCGATGTCACCCGGCTGGTGAATCATGCTCTGGTTAGCTTCAGGCTCACGTACTTGTTGAGAATGACAATAATGGCAGCCTTCCCGCTTGTAGATTTCACGTCCTATGAGTTCTAACTCGCTATATGGATGAGCCAGCTGTGTTGGTCCGATCGGCTCTTGTGCCGGGATAATGATCGTTACGATGACGCCTAGTAACAGACTGATGAGTGAGCCACCGAGCAGAAATACAAGGCCGCTTTGTTTCATTATTGACTGCTTCCACTACTGGCGGCCAGGGATGGAGTTGGTAATGACTCCGCCTCAGGTTGGCGGGTTGTCTGCCAGATATTGTATACAAAGAACACGATGCCAAGCCCTGCCATGGCGCCCCCAAACAGTCGGAGGGCAAAATAAGGTTCTAGCGAGCGTAGAGTTTGGATGAACGGTATCGTGTTGGTCATCCAGTTCTGACCCTGGATCAATCCTGCAGCCCACAATGATACCATAAAGATGACCATGCCGATTGTCGTCAACCAATAATGCCATTCCATCAACTTACGACTATATATTCGTCGATGCACTAGCTGCGGCACCATCAAATAGATCAATGCGAACGCCCAAAAACTGTAGTCGGCCACAAAAGCCAGATGACTGTGACCGACGACCCAGTTCGTCAAATGAACCTGCATAGAGAAGGACCGAAATGACTGGGAGATGCCCTGCAAGCAGGTAAGAGCCCAGAACAGCGCACCCGTCGCGAAGAAGCGTAAGGCAACGTCTTGTCCTGTTCGATGCCACCGGCCGCGCATGGTCATGAAGAAGTTGACCATAAAGGCCGTTGTCGGCACGAGAGCCAGAATGCTGAAGACGATCGTGAGGAATTCCAACCAATCTGGGGCAGGGCTATATAGCTGGTGGTGCTGGCCCGTCCAAACACTCCACAGCCCCCATAAAGCCAGGCCGTGCCGGTATAGTGGCCTATCGGTCAATTTGGGCAAGAGATATAGGGCCAGACCAATGCCAATTGTAGTAAACCAAGCGTTGAACAGATTGTGCACGTAAAAGTAGTTGACGATGTTATCAGTCATGCCCACGTAAGCGCCAGTCGGGTCCCAGATCTTGTTGCCTATAATGTAGACTAGGATCATGATCAAGGTTCCTGCCAAGAAGCTCCACAGGCTGACGTAAATCTTGGGTTCCTTTCGCCGCACAATCGTGCCCCAGATGTTGGCCAACAAAAGGATCATGTTGGTCACGAACAATAGGTCAAGAGGCCAGATCATCTCTGCATATTCCCGTCCTTGAGTCAGGCCCAAGGGCAAAGTGATCAACGCGCCGGCTATCATCAGATTCCATAGCCACCAGTTGACATGAGCCAGTCGCTCACTATACAGCTGGGTACGAGTTAAGCGTGGAAGTATAAATAGGATCGCACCTGCATAGGCTTGAGATAGCCAGCCAAATATGACAAGGTTGACATGGGTCGGTCTCAGACGACCAAAACTCAAGAACGGTTTGATAGACTGGGGAACACTGTCCTGAAGCCCGGGCGCGTAGAGAAATGAAGCCAGGATAAGGCCCATGAATCCGGGCACAATGAGCCAGAAGAGCGACGCGTAAAAGAAGCGTCGGCTGGCGCTTCCTGGTTCAGAATTCAGCGCTCTGATAACGAGTATTCCTCCCTAAAATGTCAATTGACCGGTCGCCCGGGCAGCATAATCGATCAGTACGGCTCCTCCCCTCAAAGTAACGCCATCGAGTAAATCCTCAGCCTGAATACCGCGCACGTTGGCAGTCTGTTCGCATACTTCCACCCGTACTTCCATCCCCACCGCCTCCTCAAAGCGCTGACGAATTGTCGGTTTGCCGGGTTTACTTTGATCCAGTGTGTCAATTTTATCGGCAACCATTGTGTCTGCTCCGGCCTGGACACAGTAGACAACTGTCTCAAAACCCATGGCTGCCGCCAGCGATGCGTACATAAAGGCTGAGCGCACAATGGGCGTGTAATCGAACCCGGTTACCAACGTGATCAGGAACAGCTTTTCATCTTGAATCAGTGGGGTTTCGGGTTGCTCAGCGGCTCTCGTGCCTGGGCTGACATAGAAACGGTACTCGCCATCTGTCTCGTCGGTGATTGTCAGAATTTCTGAATTGACGCGTTTGGCCCAGGTCTTTAGATCTGGTCTTGTATTTTTGTCAGTGGTAATGACTTCCAGCACTTGTCCGGCAGTCATTTTAGCCAGAGTTCTTTCAGCTTCGAGGATTGGACCCGGGTAGATCATCCCCCTGCAATCAAGTGTGTGATCGGGTGAAGGTATTGACACAAGTCGCCTCCGTTGAAGGTTAGCTACTTCTGCGAAACGCGGGATTCCTCAGGTAATCCAAGGGATTGATATTACAGCAAGGGTTGAAAACGACTGGAGTGAAAGGATTGCCCTCTGTTGACTAATGATACCTATTTTGTCCTAAGCAGCAAGCCCGGCATTCACCCACACTGGGGCCATATCTCACCAGTCACTGACACTTTCACCGACGTGTTCACGGACACGGATTTGGTGTCGCTGTTTGGGGGAAGTGTAATCACCCTTGAAGGCAATGGGCTGATCACAAATATTGAGATAGAATGATAATCGACCAAACCCTTTTCTTCCCTTCCAGACCCAAGGAGTACGCAGCCATGGCTGACACAGTAATTAACCCTGATGCGATTCTCGATACCTCCGGTATGTTGTGCCCTATACCGGTTATAAAAACCAGCCAGTCGATCAAACAGATTGAAGTTGGCCAGGTGCTCAAGATGATCTCCACCGATCCAGGGGCTGTACCCGATATGGCAGCCTGGTCCAGGCAGACTGGGCACGAAATGGTTGAATCGCATCAAGAAGAAGATATCTATATCTTCTTCTTCCGCCGCACGAGGTGAGCTGGCGTCGGATTAGTGGCATAACGAGGTAAATAATGTCGGACTCTGATAAGAATGAAAACGACAAACCCAAGAAGCTGGCACTCATAGCGAGTAAAGGCACACTTGACTGGGCTTATCCCCCGTTTATCCTGGCCAGTGCTGCCGCCGCCATGGGATGGGAGGTTGGAATCTTCTTCACCTTCTACGGTCTGACATTGCTGTTACCGGACTTGGAAGCCGAAGTATCTCCTCTCGGTAATCCGGCCATGCCCATGAAACTTCCCTATGGCCCGGATAGTCTCCAGAATGTGAACCTGCCGATTCCGACGATATTACAGTCTCTCCCGGGATTTAACGCCACGGCTACGGCATTAATGAAGAAGAGCTTCCAAAACAAGGGTGTGGCCACTGTCGGCGAACTTCGCTCACTGTCCGCTGAAATGGGCGTCAAGCTGATTGGTTGCCAGATGACAATGGAAGTTTTCGGATTTGAGAAGGAAGACTTCATCCCTGAGGCAGATATTGGGGGTGCGGCCTCTTTCCTGGAATATGCCTCTGACGCTGACATTACGCTGTTCGTCTAGGGTGAGCGAACGGCTTTTTGAACAAAAGCTCTACAGTCTTTAGAATCTGACTATCTTTCGTGGCAATCTTGCAGCAGTGCGTGCCTTTTGGCTGCCCACGGCCGTTCAACGATCTTGGCAACTTGCCGTGGTAATTACACAAGATTCTATTCGCTTCTATGTAACGTGTACGCGCCTGTACCGGCGCCATTGGCGAAATGTGCTTGATACCCGCTTTACTCGAGGTTCAATGTGAATACTGACTTCGACGATTATGATGACTACGAAAATAAGGTCCTGTACGTCCAGACTCACGGACGTGAATCGCCGGAACGCAGCGCGACGCCATTTTTCCTAGCGGCTGCGGCTGCGGCCATGGACAACGAAGTGGCTATCTATTTCACTATGAATGGTCCTCAATTGCTTGCCAAAGACGCTCCGGATGAGATTATCGTACCTAAGGCCGGCGGAGGGGGGAAGGAGCTACGCTTCTTCATCGATCTGGCGTTAAGCATTGGTGTTCGTCTAATGGTTTGCCAGCCCTCTCTCGATTTACATGGCTTCACGATGGACGACATGATTGACGGGGTGGAAATGATAGGCGGTGCTGCATTTAACGACATGGCGATTGAGGCTGATGCGGTGATTTCATTCTAGGAGGCAACCATGGGTCTATTTGCAGATAAATACCCTGAAGTGCTTTACGAAGAAAAGCTGCGCCTCTGGGAGGAGGTCAAGGCCGACGCCCGATTTCCAGACTACCTATACGGTTGTTATGAGTGCGGTATCTGTGTTGCTGCCTGCCCGTCGGCCCGCTTTTACGACTTCTCGCCCCGAAAGATAGCCCAGGCGGCCGGCCGCGAGGACGTTGAACTCATTTACGAGCAGATGAACGATGACGTTTGGAATTGCTCACAGTGTTTTTCTTGCAACCGCTGCCCACGACAGAATTCGCCCGGCGGGCTGATTACCATCCTGCGCGAGGTGGCTGTGAAGAACGGGCTGAAGTCAGCCAAACAGGCGCTTGAAGGCTATAGCCGAATTGTTTACAAAATCATGGGCACGGGGACACAGGTTTCACCTGATATGCTTCAGCCGGATGCATTCCCTGATTGGGGACCGGATGTACGGCAAGTTTCTGAAGAACTGGATCTCTGGCGGCGAGCATTGCCACCAGAAACCCTGCACACAACCAGGACAGGTTGGCAAGTCGATGATAAGACGCTGATTGAACTCTATCTTATCTGGTACAACACCGGTGTGATGGACATGATTGCGAGTGTGGACGAAGGCCTGAATTTGATCTTGAGCGATGTGATGGAAGAGATGCTGGAAGAAGCTGGATACGACATCGACGAATATTACGCGTGACGAGTTTTTAAGGGCATTCTGCATGTAGAAAGGTATTAATGACAGGTGCAACGCACTTAGGAAAGTGCATCGCGCCCAATGTTCAGGAGAGCGAATTTATGTCGATTCCAACCGTAGCCCTGGAACGAGGAAGGCGCTTTGATCGTAATGCCGAGGAAGCGAAGACAGAGGATTATCATGAAATCCTCGATGAACTGGAGAAGGATGGCGAGTTAATTATCCAGCGAGTGCCAGAACAGTCTATTGAGGTTATGACCAAGTATGGTCGTACCAAGAAGATCCCCCTGCAACCGACCTGGCATCACAAATCGTGTGGCCAATGTGGCCACATTCCAGGCTATTCGACAGCAATCTTCTGGATAGCACGAAAACTTGGGCTTGAGTACCTCGATCCAACGGACCAGACATCCTGCACGGCCTGGAATTATTACGCCTCGGCGACATCAAACGCGGCGGCACAAGCGGCCGTGGCCCATCGCAATTTTGCCGCCGCTTACGAGACGGGTTATTACCCGATTATCCACTGTGGCACGTCCTACGGGCACTACAAAGAGACCCGTGAAGAAATCATGCACCATGGTGATTTACGTCGTCAAGTGCGGGATGTATTAGCCAGCTGGGAAAACCCCTCGTCATGCCTGAGGAAATCGTTCATTACTCCGAATGGGTCCATGCCCTGCGGCATCAGATTGTCGAGCGTCAGGTGCGTGACTTCTCAAACATCGCCGTGACGGTTCACCCCGCCTGCCATTACTACAAGCTGGTCGAGGAAGATGCCATCTATGATGAGGATATCTATGGAGGTCAGCGAACGGCCACAGTCACCGGACTGGTGCACGCTTTGGGAGCGGAAGTACGCGATTACTCCACCTGGTACGACTGCTGCGGCTTTGGCTTCCGCCACATTCTTGTTTCCCGTGATTTTACGCGGTCTTTTGCCACGTTGCGCAAGATTGAGATCATGAAGGAGGAGGCAAACCCGGATGTGGTTATCACCCATGACACGGGATGTGTGACTACTCTGGATAAGAGCCAATATGTCACTGGCGTGGCCCATAATGCCAACGTCGGCATCCCTGTGATGTCTGATGCCCAATTTGCAGCTCTGGCCATGGGAGCACACCCTTATCGTGTCTGCCAACTACACTGGCACTCGACCGAATACCGTCCGCTGCTTGAGAAGATGGGCATTGACCACCAAGAAGCCTGGTCTGAATTTCAGCAAGACTTGGAAGATCTTCGCTCTGGGAAAAAAGAATACCTGAGTTGGGATGATGTCGGCTTATAGACGCCGGCCGGGGAAATAGACTGCACTAATTTAACCACAGACTGAATTCCGTACTGAAGGAGGATCTTAATGTCGTCAGAGAGTGTTCTGATAGTTGGCGGTGGCCCGGCGGGATTGGAGGCGGCACGACTTCTGACCGATATTGGGACCAAGGTTATCTTAGTCGAAAAGCGTAATTTTCTAGGCGGCACACCCATTGCAGAACGGTACGCGGCGTTGACGCACGGATTCCACGATGCCGAAGAGATGATGAACAAGATGATTGACCCCGTGACCGATAGCCCGCTGGTAGAGTTACGTCTGAGCTCTACCGTCACTGCTGCCGAAGGCGAAGCGGGCAACTTCACGGTTACGCTTGCCAGCGAGGGTAACGGCGCTGGAGAGGTGGTCGATGCTGGTGCGATCATCATTGCCACCGGCTTTCAGCATTTTGACCCCGGTCGTGAGACACAGATCTATTCATACTATGAATACCCAGATGTGATAACCCTGGCCGACGCCGAGGCCATGCTCAAAGACGGCCACTTCCGTAAACCATCTGATGGTGAAATAGCGGAACGAGTCTGTTTTATCCAATGCGTCGGTTCGCGAGACCGCCAGATCGGCAACGAGTTCTGCTCAAAGGTCTGTTGCGGTATTTCTTCAAAGCAGGCGATTGAAGTACGCCAGCTATCGCCGTCGACCAAGGTCTTCATCTTCTACATTGACATGCGCATGTATGGCTATTGGGAAAATGAGATCTACTGGCCAGCACAAGAACAGCACCACGTGCAGTACATCAAGGGAATTGTCACGGAAGTCGTCAAGAAGGGAGACCGGCTACTGATCAGGGGCGAGGACACGACGATGGGCCGGCCGATGGAAATACCGATGGATATTGTGGTGCTGGCAGTGGGCATGGAAGCCAGCCAGGGCACGCGCCAGATGGCCAAAATCTTTGGCGCCGAACAGAATAAGTACAAGTATATAAATGTTCCCCATGACACGCTTGACCCGGTAGCGACCTCAGTGCCTGGTGTTTTCGTCGCCGGCGCGGCCGCTGGGCCAAAAGACCTGGACGATACGATAGGCATGGCTGGCACGGCGGCTATTAAAGCGGCCGGCCTGTTAAGAAAATTAACCCTCGCTACAGCCTAGACCCTAATTGAGTGCCGGCGCAGGAGAACCGGCTTTTAATGCAAACAGAAAACATCGCTAGACGGTCATCAATGGATCTCGATTCACTCAGGTTGACACCCGTGGGACAGCCTGTAGACATGGAGGTTGCCAAAGAGTTTATGGTGGCCACGCTCGAGCATATTGAGCGCATCGAGCTTGGCGCCGTTGAAGCCGAACTGCGCGAAAAGGGACGTCGACTGCGGATGCTGCTGGCTCCAGATATCTTGGCGACCTTGACCGCTGCCCAATTGCGAAGCATCCTGCGTTCCATCTTTGCGACTCGCCGCCGAGCCGATATGGTCCTGTCCATCATCGAGCCGGATGAGATCAAGTCGGCCATCGACCGTCTTCTATATGGTGAGTTGACCGTAGACGCACGTTTTCAGCACTTTGTAGACACGATGACCGGTTTCATCGACGATGTGCGCCTGCTACGGCCACGCAAGTCAACAGACAGCCAGGCCAAGAAAAGCGCTGAAAAAGCCGCACTGGAAGAGAACATCTTTTGCGATTTAGGCAGTGAGCTGCTGCATTTTACCAATCCGAATGAATATTGGTTATGGACGAGGTGGATTTGGGATCCAAAGGCTGGCACAGGTGCAATGCCCCTAATAACTTTGGATGAGGTAGATCTTCATGGCCATTCGGTCGGCGAAACATACCTCAGGCTTGGTGTGGCAACATCGTTTGTCCAGGCTACCGGAGCAGCGGCCGGATTTTCCGCTCTTGGCGCTGGTCCTTATGGCATTGACGTCTTCATGTCCTGTGTTTATGCAATCTACATGTATACAACGCTCCGACTGCGCATGACTCAAGAATTCAACAAGGTCGTGCCAGAGCTGCCACAGCTGATCCGTCGCTTATTGGGTCTATGGAATATGGAAATCTAAGGAAACGAATATGCCCCGATTAGTGAGTGAACAAAAAGTCATCCAGGAGGAAGTCAAGGAAATTGAGCATCTCATTGTGGATGGCATGGACATTTCGGGTCATTGGAACCGGATGTTTGGCCAGCGGGTTATCTGGGACTATGACCTTGAAAACCTGGCCAAGGTAACGGACCTTCCAGGCGGCGAGTCGCTTGGTTGGTGTTATGGATGTGGTAAGTGTACAGCAGTCTGCCCGATCGATATCGTCGGCGATTACTCGCCACGCAAAATCCACCGGAAAACTCAGGTGGGTATTGACTTGTTCAGCTCAGATGATTTGTGGCTATGTACGACCTGTATGAACTGCTTGCGCGTTTGCCCAAAAGAAGTAGACATGATCAAAATCATGCCCGCCGTTCGCGAGCAAGCACTGTTGAATGGCGGCGTTCCCCAAGAATTACAAAAGGCCTTTGAGGATACGGCAAAGTTTGGCAATCCGCTCGGCCAAGGGCAGCGTAAACGGGCCGCCTGGACCAAGAAAGCCGGAGTGCCTGTACCTATACTAAAGAAAGTGAATCGGCCGGTCGATATTCTTTGGTATGTAGGTTCGTATCCATCTTACCACCCCCGGGGCATTGACGCGGCATTAGCCGCAGCCCGAATATTTAATGCCTTAGAGGTTGACTTCGCTATTCTTGGCGCGGAGGAGAAAGACGACGGTGACTCGCAGCGCCTGGCGGGTGAGGTTGGGCTGTTTGAGATGCTGGCTGATCACAACATCGAGGTCTTCAGAAAGTACGTGTGGAACACGATGGTGGTGACTGGTCCCCATGAGTTTAACGCCTTCAAAAACGAATACATCAGCTTCGGCTTTGAGAGGCCGATTCTTCATTACACACAGTTTCTAGCGCAACGATTGGACCAGCTTAAACCGCTGCTCAAGAAAGAGATCAAGGCCAAGGTGACCTTCCACGATCCTTGCTATCTCGGCCGGCACAACGGCGAATATGACGCCCCCCGTGATCTATTAAGGGCCATTCCGGGTCTGGAGCTCGTGGAAATGGGGCGCTGCCGAGAAAATGGGTACTGTTGTGGTGGAGGTGGAGGTGGGATGTGGCTTGATTCCTTCAGTCAAGATCACACCCAAATGCGTCTCTCAGAACGCCGGGTTTTAGAGGCGGTCGAATACCAGGCCGACATATTGGCCGTGTGCTGTCCCTTCGAAGTCTCCCGATTTGAAGATGGAGCAAAGGCGACAGGTAATGACCAGCTAAAGGTTTTGGACATTCTCGAACTACTTGACCAGTCTATGAGTGGAAGAACTGAGGTCAACATCCCGTAACGGTTTGCCGCCTGGACCAACACAGGCCATTCGCCTCACCATTTTAGGAGCGTTTAGATGAATATTGTTGTCGCGGTGAAACATATTCCCAACATGGCCGATGATCTAGAACTGAATGACGATGGGAATAACCTGGAGTTCGATGAAATAGATTTTGTACTGAATGAATTTGACGAGCATGCTATAGAACAGGCCCTGTTAATAAAAGAGGCGAGCGGCGGCACCGTGACCGTCTTGGGGGTAGATTTAATCGAGGAAATAGACGGAGTCCTTCACACAGCGTTGGCCAAAGGTGCCGACAAGGCCGTTAAGATCGCCGGTGACCTGGAACCGGGCATAGATTCTCATACTCAGGCTCGCTGGTTGGCCCATGCGATTGAAGGAATGGACGCCGACCTCGTTCTGACAGGGGTGCAGGCAGCGGATGATCTCGATGGACAGATTGGACCTATGCTAGCCGCCCACCTGGACGTTCCTTATGTGGGGGTCGTGACCGGAGTGGAGATTAGTCATAGGATGGCGACTTTGTTTAAAGAATATGCTGGAGGCTTGATGGGCAAATTTGCCGTAAGCTTGCCAATGGTGGTGGGTATCCAATCAGCCTCGAAGCCACCACGTTATGCACCAATTAGCCGGGTGCGCCAGATCGCAAAGTCAGTGGAGATCGAAGAGTTCGAAGTTGATGATGAAGGTCCGGGATCTGGTCTGGCCTTGCGCAAAATGTCGCCCCCTGTTTCTGAAGGCCATGCAACCATGCTGGAAGGGGATGGAGAACAAGTGGCCGAAAAAATCATTGAGATTATCAAGGGCCAGGGTCTCCTTAGCTGATCCCAGCGCATCTTGTTGACATGACAGCTATTTCAATCCTTATTTGTCTTTTAGTAACAAGAAGTATACCGGTTAGGCCAAGACCTCCAGGTAGTAAATTGGCCATCGATCGGCCGGATTTCACAATCGATAAGGGGAAGTTTTCAGATGAGTAACGATATCTTTGTAATAGCCGAGCACCTGGAAGGTCAGATAACCGATTTGTCTTATGAGTTGGTTGGCAAGGCTAAGGAACTGGCTGCTGTCCTCGGTGGGCAGTCGATCACGGTACTGCTGGGCAACGGTCTAGGTGGTCCGGCAGGCAGCTTTGCCTCAGATTCCACCATCTATGTCGAGGATCTTGCGCTCGAGCAATTCAATCCCGAAGCATACGGGAAAGTAATCATGTCTCTCGTGACCCAACACTCACCCAGGCTAACGATATTTGGATCAACCTCCATGGGTATGGACATCGCCGCCTGGCTCTCGGTGAAGACAGGACAACCGTGCGTGGCCTATGTCAGAGACCTGGTCGTAGAAAACGGCCAGCTAGTGGCCACTAGCCGGGTTTATGCGGGAAAGATGGAAGTGGAGTCTCTGCCTGAAGGTGATCAGACCATCGTCGCGGTTATGGCCGGCGCCTTCGCGGCCGATGCGGGAAAGGGTTCAACGGCGGCTCAGCACCAGGAACCAGCGGTATCGCTGGATGGCCTAAGAACCAGATTTATAGAAATGATCACGCCGGATGCTAGCGACATTGATATCACCGCCCAAGACAAGTTGGTCGCTATTGGACGTGGTATCGCCAGCGAGGATAACGTTGAGCTAGCTGAGGAATTGGCTGAGGTTCTAGGAGCGACGGTAGCGGCTTCGCGCCCGGTCACCGACGCCGGCTGGCTGCCCAAAACCCGCCAGGTCGGCAAGTCAGGACTCACCGTCAAGCCCAAACTCTATCTGATGCTAGGAATCTCCGGCGCTCCAGAACACCTGGAAGGGATGAAAGGAGCCGAGCTGATCATCGCCGTTAATACCGATGAAAATGCACCAATATTCGACGTAGCCGATTATGGTACCACCGAAGATCTGTTTGACGTTGCCGAAGCTATGTTAGAAGCTCTGGAATAAAACTCAAAGGGAGAGTGCAAAGTCACATGAGGAGGACTTCTTAGTGCTGACTGTAGCCGAGCGATATATCTTCACATTCATGCTCTCTATTCTGGTCGTGGCAACGGCTGCCGCGTTTTATGGGATCTTAAATATTGTTCGCGGTGGGCGCGCAGCACCGCCCCTGAATAATTTACCTCGGGAACTGACCAAAGGATTTATCGACGTGGGTTTGCAGCGAACAATCTTCCGTTCCAGACCTGGATTGAGCGTCTTTCACACTTTCATATTTTTGGGCTTCAGTTTCTTCTTTCTGGTCAATGTTGTGGACGTCCTGGAAGGCTTCCTGTCGGGCTTTGAACTCATTCATGGTGGAGAGGCCATACCAACCGCAATCCCAGCCCTCGGCTCCATAGTAGATCTGGGCCTGGTTAACCTGTTCAACCTCACGGCCGATATTTTGAGCGTGTTGACCTTGGTTGGAATGACTGCTTTCCTGGTACGGCGATTCCTACTTAAGGATCCCAGGCTCAGTTTCAACCAAAACGTGCTTTTGCACCCAAAAGTTGCCAGAGGGTATGTCAACCTCGATTCGGCTATCGTCGGTGGCTTCATTTTGGTCCATGTTGGATCACGATTTCTGGGGCAGGTATTTCGCCTGGCTGAGAACCGGCAGACCGACCCGTTCATGCCCTTTGCCAGCCTGTTTTCATTATTGTTTAGTGGTCGTCAAGAGGACACTCTGAATGTTGGAGTACACATTACCTGGTGGCTGGCCATTGGCCTAATCCTTCTTTTCCTGCTCTATTTTGTTCGCAGCAAACATATTCATTTAATGATCGCCCCGCTTAACTTGGGATTGAAAAAGCAGGAGCCGAAAGGCCAGCTTGCGCCGGCTGTCCCAGAGGGCGCCGGGGATACCGTTGAGCCGGGGGCTAAGACGCTCCAAGACCTGGCCTGGCCTCGGTTACTCGATGCCTATGCCTGCATCATGTGCAATCGTTGTCAGGATGTATGCCCGGCCTATTTGCAAGGACTGGCGCTCTCACCTTCGGCGTTGGAGATCAACAAGCGGTATATGATCAACGAAGAATATTTCGCGTTGGCCGGGGGAAGCACATCGCAGAAGTTATTGATCGAGCACGCGATCAGTCCGGAGGCGGTCTGGTCCTGCACCACGTGCTATGCGTGTGTCCGCGTCTGTCCGGTTGGGAATGAGCCGATGGCCGATATAGTCGACATCCGCCGGCGCATGATCATCGAAGGCGATGAGATTGACAATGGCATTCAGTCTTCGTTGGAGTCGTTGGCCAAGAACGGCAACTGGTTTGGAAAGGGATCTCGGATGAGGTCCAAATGGACGAAAGGGTTGGATTTTAAGATAAAGGACGCAACCAAAGAGGCGGTCGAATATCTCTGGTTTGTCGGCGACACTGCCTCATTCGATACCAGGGTCGTGCCCACAACTCAGACAGTAGCCAGGATTCTGAATCGCGCCGGCATGGACTACGGTATTCTTTACCGGCTGGAACGCAATGCCGGTAACGATGTGCGCCGGGTTGGCGAGGAAGGTCTGTTCGAGCAATTGGTGGAAGAAAACTTTAAGGCGTTTGGCAAAGGCCAGTTTGAGCAGATCTTGACCACCGACCCACATTCGTTGAACGCACTTCGTAACGAATATCCACAATTTGGCGGTATGTGGCCGGTGCATCATTACACACATATCTTGTTGAATCTCGTAGAGACTGGCCGTATTGAATTCAAACGTAAATTATCTCAATATCGAGCCACCTACCACGACCCTTGCTACCTCGGCCGGTACAAAGGCGGCTATGCCGCGCCGCGCAGTTTGTTAAAGTTGATGGGAGTGAACCTCACCGAGATGCCACGCAACAAGGCAGACTCTTTCTGCTGTGGCGCAGGTGGGGGGCAGATCTGGTTGGGCACCACGCCTGAGGGTGAACGCCCAGCCGAGAACCGGATCAAGGAGGCTCTAGCCTCCCTTACCGATTCGTCTGATAGCTCTAATGGATCAAAGCCGTCGCCACAAAAAATGCTGTTCATCGTGGCCTGTCCCAAAGATGTGATCATGTACAGTGACGCGGTCAAGACGACGGGCAGCGAAGACAAGATCGAGGTCCGCGATATTATTCAACTGGTTGAGGAGTCGCTTGGCATGGCAGAGGTGGTCGACCAACAGACCGAATTGGCATAGGAATAGTGACGATATTTGTGAACGATGAGTGATGAAACAGTCTCCCTAATTGCCGGCGGACTGACCGGCCGATTGCGCTCGTTGGTCATAGCCATCGACCGGCTGGACCGGCTGGAATCGGGCAGCGGCGATTGGCTGTCGGGATTTACGAAGTCAGAACTGGGGGAAGCCGCCACAGCGCTGACGCTTCGAGCACTACACACTTGCGCTGATCCGGCAAACTTTATTATCCTCGCTGCCTTAGCGACTGATGATTCGCTGGCTATTGACCAACTGATCGAAGGCACGAAAATTGGGCGTCTGGAATTGACGGAACGTCTGAATGACCTGGTGCAAGTAGGCTTTGCAACACGGTTGATCGATACCGACCATGCCCAGATAACGGTCGCAGGCGCCAGCCTGGTTCACTTGATCAGGCAGATCATGTCAGAGGTAACCAGCCAGTACTTAAAAACGGCCGCACGATAAGAGATAGTCCCAGTGATTGAAATAACGTGTCCATACTGCGAAGAAACTGGCGGGTTGATGGCCACACATCGCCATCTGCATGACGCGCACCTGGAGCTGGTCGAGACCCAATACGACGACGAAGCAGGCAAGATGTACTATCTCGTTCCCTGCCCTTTCTGCGGTCTAAAATACAGGCATCTCGTCAAGCCTCGTCGACGCGATCCCCAATTTCTCGAAGAATTCAAATCGGAGATTGCTATGGTGGCTTTTGACCAACTGCTCTATCATGTTTTGCAGAAGCATCCGTCCGAGGTTGGCGTCGATCCGGCTGACTTAATTATTGACCCCGGCGATGATGCGCTTCTCGATGGCTAATGGTTCCCTTTTCTTGGAGGCTTGAAAAATGGCTACGGCAAACAACTGCGAAGTACCCGAAGATTTGATGTATTGGATCCGAGAGCACGTTTGGGTGCGCCTGGAGGACGATGGTCTTGTGACGATTGGCATGACGGATGCTGCCCAACATCTAGCTGGAAACGTGGTGACGGCCACGCCCAAAAAAGTGGGTCGAAAGGTCAGAAAAGGTCGCAGCACAGGCACGGTTGAGAGTGGTAAGTGGGTTGGGCCAATCAAAGCGCCTGTTACCGGCGTCATAGCGGCCTCTAACGAAGCAATCCTGACTGATCCCAAAATTCTAAACCACGACCCCTACGGCGAAGGATGGTTTGTGCGTATCGAGCCAGTCAATTGGGAAGCAGAGATGACGGATCTCGTAACTGGCGCTGAGGCAGTGAGCCAGTATGAGGAGTTCCTGACTGAGGAGGGTATTGATTGCTCAGGACGTTCAGGAGGAGCTCAGCCCGGCGCATAGGGGCTTGCGGACGATGGCGGTTTATTACGGTTGCGACATCCCGGAGGATCTCTATTACCATCCAGAATACGATTCCTGGGTGCGTTTTGAAGAAAGCGACAGCGCCACGTTAGGGATGACTGATGTCGCCCAGACGGCGGCGGGTAAACTCCTTCACATCCGATTTCAACGCATTGGAAAAAGGATAAAAGCCGGTCGCAGTGCCGTCACTATCGAGAGCGCCAAATGGGTCGGCCCTTTCCGCATGCCTTTTGATAGCGAACTGTTACTTACCAACCAGGAAACGTTTCGCCAAGACCTGCTGATCGCCAACAGAGATCCTTATGGTGCAGGATGGCTGGTCAAGGTGCACGTTTTGAACCCTGAGACCGCGCGAGACAACTTGCTCAGTGGCGCGGAGGCGGTTGCTGAATTACAGCGGAAGATAGATGAAAGCGAGATTCGTTGCTTTCGATGCGTCGACGATCCAGTGCCGATGACATAGGAAGTCGTTATCGAACGGGCATGGCCCGATTTGTATGTCGCTAAGGCATGCCATTAGGTAGCAAAAGCAACTAGGATTTGGTGACTGAAATGAAACCTGTAGCAACTTATGAATTTCCCGATGATCGGTACTATGATGCAGCCAATCATCAGTGGGCGAAGTTGGACGCGACGAGCGGTCGTGTATTCGTTGGCATAGACTCCCTTGGTTTGGAAGCATTGGGCGAACTAGCCTACATCTCTTTGCAGGCCGCAGGTGTTACGGTCCGGCGAGGTGAGTCAATCGGTACGCTGGAAGCCGCCAAGATGACCGGAGATATATTTGCGCCGGTGAGCGGCGCTTTGGTTTCGCGGAATGAACATGTTCTGCGTGATCCGCTATTGATCAATGCTGATCCCTACGATGAAGGCTGGATAGTAGCCATCGAACCCAGTGACTGGGAGACTGAATTGATTGATCTCGTCCACGGACCAGCTCTGCCTGCATGGGTAGAAGCCGAAATTGAACGCTATCGCGGTCAAGGCTGGGTGGACTGAGGACGGCCTTTATGGAGTGGCGACTGATAACTGACGATGGCGTCTCGGACTCATTTGGCCTGGCGGCCGATGACGCTCTTGCACAGCTCGCGGGGATTGGCGAATCACAACCGACGCTGCGTCTCTATACCTACCGCTCCTGTTGTGCCCTGGTTGGCCGTTTTCAGACGATAGATCACGAAATTCACGTTGACTACTGCCAGGCCCATGACATCGCCATCAACCGGCGTCCCACCGGTGGCGGCGCCATCATTATGGGTGCTGGCCAGCTCGGGGTGGGTTTGATGATACCGGGCCGGCGCACCGATAGTTACAGCCGGGCTCGTGAGATGATGGCTCAATTTTCGGCTGGACTATTACACGGCTTGAATAGCCTGGGTATTACGGCCGAGTTCAAACGCAAGAATGATATCGAGGTAAACGGCCGCAAGATTGTGGGTTTAGGTATCTATCGAGCGCCATCCAATGGGCTGCTCTTTCACGCCTCGCTGCTAGTAAACCTTGATGTGCCCTTTATGCTGAGGGTGCTCAACACACCTTTCGAGAAAATCTCCGACAAGGAGATATCGATGGTCTCGGCCCGAACGACCGATGTGCAGCGAGAACTCGGCTGGGAAATTTCGTTGGATGAGGTTCGCCAGTGCGTGGCTGAAGGCTATGCGGCGGCCTTTGATGTCACTCTGGTTCCTGGCGATTTTACAGTGGAAGAGAGGCAGTATATTGTCGCCTTAGAAAAGGAAAAATATCAAAGCCAGGAGTGGATATATCAGACCACCGTTGTACCTGATACTTTCGGTGCAGCCAAGATCAAGACACCGGCTGGCTTAATAGATATAAGGGCCTCGCTGGCCGGTCGCATCGTGAAGGCCATATTTATTGGCGGCGATTTTCTTTTGCGTCGGAGAACGCTATTGCCGATCTGGAGAGTAGTCTGCGCTGGCACTCAAGCGAGAGGTCAGCGCTCGCGACAACGCTGGAGAAAGTATATAGCCGGCGACTTCCCGAGCTTAATGGCATTCCCTTGGAGGCGCTAACTATTACCATTCAGAGAGCCGTCAAACGAGCCATAATTGCCGAGAGCAGAGCCCGATCTGATCCTTATGGGTGCTTTGTGACCCCGGAGGGTTCCCGTGTCTGAGCTCGTTCTGGTGGAGGGAGTTCCGGCGCCAGCCGTCGAGGTCGCCATTGATCCGGCTTGCCTGGACATCCGTAGGGCCAGTTTCCCCAATCGGATCACATTCCATGCGCCAGGGCTCAGGCGCTATAAGACATCCGAATATCAGGAACAAGTGACGGCCGATTTCGTGTCGGTCAGCGTTACTGGCACATCTTGCGCTCTAAGTTGCGAGCACTGCAAAATGCAAGTTCTTCGCGGCATGACTGACCTACGGCGGTTCGACGGCTCACTTTTCGACCTATGTGCCAGTTTGGCTGAACAAGGCGCCCGGGGCGTGCTCATCTCCGGCGGCAGTGATCGCCAGGGACGCGTTCCTTTAATCAAGCACATCCCGGACCTAATCCGAATTCGGCGCGAGCTGGGCCTGGCGATTCGTGTTCATCCCGGCCTTCCTGACGAAGAGACCTGCGCCGGCTTGGCCGCAGTGGGTATTGACGGGGCCATGATCGACATCATTGGCCACCAAGACACAATCCGTGACGTTTATCACCTTGATTCTACACCAGATGAGTATGAGAGAGCCTTGGCGCGGCTGGAACGGCATGGCGTCCCCACGGTACCGCATATCATATTGGGGTTACATTTTGGTCAAATGCTCGGTGAATGGCAGGCATTGGAGATGATCACCCGGCACCCACCCAAAATACTGGTTCTGGTCATCCTGATGCCATTGAGTGGCACGCCTATGGCTGTCTCCAGGCCACCTTCGTTGGAGGAGATTGCCGCTTTCTTCGAGACAGCGCGCAAGGCATTGCCGAGCACGCCCGTCATGTTAGGCTGTGCCCGGCCGATGGGTCTCATGAAAAGGGACATTGATCGCCTGGCGATTGATGCCGGGCTAAACGGCATTGCTTTCCCGGCCGAGGGCATCGTCGAATATGCCCGTCAGCGTGATCTGGAGCCCAATTTCATCAACGCATGTTGTGGCGTCGTCTGGTAACTTGCTGTTAATCAACGAGGAGTTTTTATGAGCATTCTGCATGTCGATAGGGATCGACCAATGCAACGCACTTAGGAAAGTGCATCGCATTGTTTTCAGGAGAGAGGATTTATGGCTAAAGTCACCATTCCATCTCATTTGCAAGCCGAATATCATCAGATAAGCCCGGATTATGTTCGTATCAGCATGGCGGCCGCGATTGAGTTGGGTCTTAAACCGGGGCGCATCAGCCGCTGTCGATGTAATTGCATCAACCTGCTGCAGAACTATCCAGAAGGTTGCTACGCCAACTGCACCTACTGTGGCCTTGCGCGGGAACGTCCCGGCACACCGGAAGACAACACATTTATACGGGTAGCCTGGCCGTTGTATCCCACCGACCTGGTGGCTGAGAAAATTGCCGAGAAAGAATCCCGAGAAGGGGTGGGTCGGGTGTGTATTGCCCAGGTGCAGGATCATCGAGCTTATGACGATCTGGTGGATATGACCCAACGGATACGGCGTGCATCGCCGGATGTACCCATTTCGGCGCTTGTCAGCGCCACAACCCTGAACGAAGACCGGCTGAAGGCCATAAAAAAAGCAGGGGCGGACATCATTGGCGTAGGATTGGATGCTGCCTCAGAGGAACTGTTCCACGATACGCGCGGTCGGGGAACCCGCGGCCCACACGACTGGGATTACCATTGGCACATCATCCGTGCTGCCCGGAGCATCTTCGGCCCAATGAAAGTCAATTGCCATGTCATTGTTGGCCTGGGTGAAACTGATAGGGAACTGGCAAGCCTGTTTTACCAACTCAAAGCGGAACAGATCGCGGGCTATTTGTTCTCCTTCAACCCGGAACCAGGTACCGTCATGCAAGATGAGTCCCGGGCCTCCATCCACCGCTGGCGGCGCATTCAACTGGTAAAGTACCTGGTCGAGAATCATGAATTGCCTCACAAAGCCTTGGAGTTTGACGGAGACGGCAACATTGTCCGATTGAATGCCACGAACATGATTGTCGAAGTGGCCATCAACACGGGATTACCTTTTATGACTGACGGCTGCCCTGATCGCTCCGGGGAAATGGCCTGTAACCGTCCCTATGGCTCATATCGTCCGGGAGAAGCACATCGCGATTATCCATTCCACCCTAATGCCGACGATTTGATTGTCATTCGCCAGCAGATGGGATTGGAAGAGATTTGGTCGAACCTGAGCCCAATCCTTGCCACAGGTATTGCCTGAGGCATTGCCTGAGGTTTTGCCTCAGGCATTGGGAGAAAACGTGACCACACATTTGATCGTCTATTCCGATTACCTTTGACCTTTCTGTTACGTCGGCCAGGTTAGGATCGAGCAGCTGCAAGCAGAATATGATGTTTCCGTGGAGTGGCGTGGTTTAGAGATTCATCCTGAGATTCCACCGGACGGATTGCAGTGGCCCTCGCACCTGCGTGCCCGGTTCGGTGGGATGTCTGACATGTTACGGGCAGAAGCGCAGCAGGCCGGAATGGCCATGGTCGTGCCAGAGGTGATTCCCAATTCGAGACGGGCGCTGGAAGCCTCCGAATACGCCCGCGAGCAGGGCAAGCACGGAGCATTTCACAGGGTCGTCTTCCGCAAGTTCTACGGCGAAGGTCAGAACTTAAGCAGCTGGTCTATATTAGAAGAAGCCGCCGAAGAAGTAGGACTTGACGGACACATATTGCGGCACAGGACTGAGAATGGTGACTTCACAGCCATCGTGGACACCCATAAGGCGGAATTAATCGCCCTTGGCGCCACCGGCGTGCCTCTCTATATCTTCGATAACAAGTACGCTGTCATCGGTCTACGACCTTATGCAGCATTCCAAGAAGTTATGGAGCACATTGAAGTTGACAAGGCCACGGGTGGACGAGATTAACCGGGGCAGAACCGGAGTTTGAAGGCGGTCAATGGTGGCCAAAATTCGCGATCCAAACGCAATTCGTCTGCTTAACCTGGGGCCAACGGCCGCTTGGCGAACACAGGCTGTATATCATGCAACGGCCGAAATGATGGCGGCTGATTCGCACGACACCATCATCATTTGCCAGCCACTGACACCCTACCTGTGCCTGGGATACCATCAGGTTTATGACGCCGTGCTGGACCGGGCCGAGTGCGAACGCCGGAGTCTGCCCGTCATTCGGCGACGCGTTGGCGGCGGAACGACGTACCTGGATGCCAACCAGTTATTCTACCAGTGCGTATTTCATCACACCCGTGTTCCGGCGGTTGCCAAAGACATTTTCGCGCTGATGCTCGCTGCGCCGGTGGCCACATTGCGCCGATTGGGGCTTAATGCCGAGTTGCGCGCCATCAATGAAATTGAAGTAGATGGCAGACGGATCGCCGGCATCGGCGGGGGAAGAATTGGAGAGGCCTCTGTAGTCGTCGGCAATCTGCTGTTTGATTTCGATTACAGTACTTTATCTCAAGTGTGGCGAACACCATGGCCATCATTCCGCGACCTGGCATCGGCTGCTTTGCGTGAGCAGATAACGACAGTCTGGCGCGAAACAGGTCCGGTGACGATAGAGGCTGTGCAATGGATTCTATTGGATGAATTTGCCAAGGCTCTTGGACGGCCGATTGAGCGGGGTACGCCAAGCCAGGCAGAAACCCGCTACTCGAAGGAAGTTGCTGAGAGGCTGACATCGACCGAGTTTTTGAATTTGCATGACGACAACGGCCGGGTGGAACCCATGAAGTTGCTCAAGATCTCGGCCGGTGTGCATATGCGTGCGGCAGAAATTGAACACGACGGCTACAGGACTCGCGCCAGTTTTCGCGTTCGTGATGACATGATCGAAACAGCCCGGTTAGAATCGGATCCTGCCCGGAATTGGTTGGGAGTAGAAAGTGAATTGCGGGGCGTTCCCTACAAAGAGTGGCAACGCTACCTGTGAACGAGGAATGGATCAAGAGGGGCTTCTTATCTAATACCGTATCCAATGCAAGCACCGACAATTGACCACTATCTTGAATACCGGGGACGTTTTGCCGTCTCGCGTGAACTGGCAGGACAAACGCTGGAGTGGGCCGAGCCCTTAGCAAGACAGGCGCTGGGAGTGCACGCTCTTCGCGACAATCTGGACCTAGGCGAGAAGCTCCAATTCATTCCGGTAATGACCTCGGCCTCTGATAATGGAGGTTGGGGTGAGCTAATGCCCGTATGGTTTAAGCCTTACGAACGGCCGCTGCCCATTTTCATCCTGGACAATTGGGCAATGATCGCCTCCGTCTGGCAATATTGGATCGGAGATGTTAGCCCCGAGTACAATGTCGAAAACCTGCTCAAGATATTCCTTGGCGGTGATTTGCTGATCCCATTTATGCCCCAGGTTCAAGGGGGCGGCAATTTTCTCCGGCACGGCGCCCTCACTATGCTGCTAGGCATATTATGGTTGGAGCCAGAGGCCCGCGATGCCTTTATCTCCTTCAGCAGGAATGGCGCCCAGCGTTTTGCAGAAACCTACGCCTTGCGTAGCCAGGCCAACCTGGACAAATTCATCGGCCAGTTGGAGTTTGAAGCAATCTTTGTCGCCGAGGGCGCCAAGATTGGGCGGGCGAGGAAAAAGTTCGCGCATTCCTGACGAACGAGACTCCGTATAAAACGTACGCTGCCCTGTTTGGCGGCCTCTGCTTCAGCGTCGTAGCCTTATACGACTGGTATGGGCCCGACTGGGAGGAGTGGATATTCCAGAAGGTAAATGTGGATTATCGTATGGCTCGCTTTGGCCTTGAAGCGTGGGCTAAATGGCTCGGTGTGGCCTACAATTACTGACGAACGATAGACGGACGCGGCGGATCTCCCACAGAAGACCTGGGAAAATAATATATTGCTTACGAGCTTAAATGTCTCCTC
>PVMK01121855.1_pt1 | contig 42049 bp, 39 predicted proteins | sample 1853481 | NCBI WGS metagenome assembly PVMK01 (sample SAMN08533507, study PRJNA380276) | Marine sediment metagenome, whole genome shotgun sequencing project.
TGGCCTGACCGTGTGAGTGTGAAGCCGCTGGAGAACATGGCCCCCGGCTTGCACGCCTTCCTCGAGAAATGAAGGTTAATCCTCCGGTTTTACCCGGATGCGTACGCCCTGGCTGCCACCAGCCAGGATGAGGTCCCGATCAATGTCGTACTCGATTTCTTCGCTTTGCATCGTCTGTCCGGCTCTCGATAGACTGGCCCCGCCCACCAGGCTGATGCGGTTGGTGGTTCGCTGGTAGACGATACGCTCAGCAACGCCTGTTATGGTCTCAATCCGGTCACCGGAAACGGTTTCCAGCTGAATATTTGCCGGTGATCCCGTCAGGATCGCGGTTTCAGGGTCATTCAGGTTTCCGTACAATGTCGCCCGGTCGGCGGACAGGTACCAGTCACGCGCTTTCAGTTCGAAATGGCCGCTGAATTGAATGGTATCGGGCGCCACATCTTCCCAGGCATTTTCGGCCCGGATCGAGATGGTGTCCCCCACCGAGAAGCCGCTGAGCCTTTCACCGGCCGCCAGGGCGAGTCCTGCGCACAGCAGGGTCCCGGCCAGCACAAGAATCAGTACAAGATGTTGACCAGGGCGCCATTGATTAATAGTGTTTTCGGGTCTGTGCATGATAAATTGACCTGCAATCAATCCTGATCATAGCAATTTCCATCGGGCAGGTTCAGCCAGGCATGATTATTGATCGTTATCTGAGACATGAAATCAGCGTGCCTTTCCTGGCCGTAAGCACTGTACTGGTTGCAATTTTTGTTACCTTTAGCCTCACACGGTTCCTGATCGACGCCAATGCCGGTCTGTTACACGCTTCAGAAGTGGTCCAGCTGACATTTCTCAAAGCACTTATATCTCTTGAAATATTATTGCCTCTCAGCCTGTATCTTGCGGTCATGATCGGCCTGGGCAGGTTGTACAGTGACTCTGAAATTTACGCCATGAGAGCCAGTGGGATCAGTGAAATGCGTTTACTCAAGCCCATCGTAGGGTTTGCTCTCCTGCTGGCGGTTCTGATCGCCCTTTTTTCCATTTTTGTCCGGCCGTGGGCCTATGCGCAATCCTACCTGATCAAGGCTCAGGCAGAGGCCTCGACCGAAGTCGACCGCATTCATCCTGCGCGTTTCTACACATTCGGGGATTCTGGAAAGACTGTTTTCATCGAGGCAATTTCGAGTGGGGGCACTGAGCTGGAAAAAAGTGTTCATCCGGACACGGAAAAACGATGACCTGCAGGTGATTACTGCGGGGGCCGGGCGCATGGAATTCGACGCCAGGCCCGGATATCACCGGCTGGTGCTGAAGGACGTGAATGTCTACAAGCAGGTAGCGGATGGTCCGGACCTGTCAGCGGAGCTGGGAACTTTTTCCCTGTGGATGCCGGCAGCTGAAGCTGATCCGGTGGGTTACAAGACAAAATCAACCAGCACCTTCAATCTGCTGGACTCGGGCGATACTGAAGATCTGGCGGAATTCCAGTGGCGCCTGTCCACGCCGCTGTCCGCAATGTTGCTGGCCCTGTTGGCCATACCGCTCAGCCGGTGCAAGCCGCGTCAGGGACGTTACGCCCGGATGCTGGCCGCCATCGTGATTTATGCCGTGTATTTCAACCTGCTGGATGTCGGCCGTACCTGGGTGGAAAGCGGGACTTCACCGGGAATATGGTGGGTGCCGGCGTTACTCGGCCTGCTGGTCTTTGTTCTGTATGTACCGTGGTTAAGGTTCGTCCGCAAGTTTCCGCGAAGGCAGGGCAGGCAGCCGTGATCATCCTGGACCGCTATATCATGGCGCACTTTGTGAAGGGCGTGTTGCCGGTACTGTTTTTGCTGCTGGCCCTGTTCAGTTTCCTGACGCTCGCCGAAGAACTGGAAGATGTGGGTAAAGGGGCTTTCACGCAACTGGATGCCTTCCTGGTGGTTTTGTATACCTTGCCGAGGATAACGGTGGACCTGTTGCCTGTTACCGCATTACTGGGCGGGCTGATGGGCCTGGGAGCCATGGCCAATCACCAGGAGTTGATCGCGGCCCGGGCAGCCGGGATGTCCCGGGCGCGCATGGCCTTTCCAATATTCCTGGTTTCCCTGTTAATGGCCGTGTTGATGGCGCTGATGCAATCTCTGCTGATCCCGGTCAGCGAGCGTGAAGCTTCGCAATTACGTTCCCGGTCACTGGAGGAAACCTCCGTGGATGCCGCGGGCAGACTGGAATTCTGGACGCGCAGCAGTAACCGGATCGTCCATGTGAATGATGTTCTGTTCAACAGCATCCTCAGTAAGGTGGAAATTTACAGCACAGACCAATACGGCAAACTCAGGCAATTGATCCAGGCGGAGCAGGCGACCATTACCGGTGCGGACACCTGGTTGCTGAAAAACGTGGTGCGCACGAGGCTGGATGGCATGGCAGTGTCTGAGGAGCGGTTTCCACAGCTGAAATGGACGGGATTACTGTCCAGGGAAAAGGCTGATATCCTGATCCTTCCACTGGAATCACTGGCTCCCTACGAGTTGTTGCGCTACATCAGTCACCTGGATGAAAATGAACTGGATACGCATCACTTGCGCGTTATTTTCTGGACACAGATGAGCATCTTTGTCGCGGTAATCGCCATGGGGCTGTTGTCCCTGCCCATGATGGCTGGATCCACACGGTCGATTTCAGCCAGCCAGAGAGTCATAATTGGCGGGATAATCGGCATTGCTTTTTACCTGGTCCAACAGCTGAGCGGGCAAATGGCGAACCTGTTTGGCCTGCTGCCTTCAGTGACCATCATGGCACCCGTGCTCGTGTTGCTTGCAGGCGCGATAACGGCCCAGTTCTGGCATCCCCGCCCGCGAAAACAAGTCCAAAATTTACCTGAGTTGGCATAATCAGCGGCATTTTCTTTACAAAGCCCTGACCCAGCTTAATTCCTTTGCAGGTTTGAAGCCCGCTTTCGCGCCATCGATCTTGTCCAGGGACATCAAACGCATATGACAATGCCAGCCGTCATCCATCTTTTCCACGTCAAAAACCCGGTATGAAGCGTTACTTACGCTGGATGCAGATGCCGTGCAAAATGTGCGGACTTCCCCGTGCTGTCCTTCACGATTGTAATGGAGGTGCCCATACAGGACCAGGTCCGGCTGTTGTTCCTCGATGACCAGTTGCAGATCTCCGGCATCCCGTAAGGCTTTACGCTGCTTTGTCATTCCCGGCAGGGGCGGATGGTGTATCAGCAGGCAAGTGAATTCAGAGTGGTCAGGAGATTCGCTTGCCGGGCCGGATACCGGCCCGCCGAGGGCTTCCCGAAGGCGGGATAGTTGCGCCTTGCCCAACTCGCCTTCTGCGGAAAAAATCCGGGTTACGCAGGACGTATTGACACCAATCAAGCGCACACTGCCAATGGTGCGGACAACCGGGTAGCCGGTGGTATATTCATTGACTCCCGTTTCCTGTGCGGGCAAATAATCACACCAGTGGCGATTCATCGCAGCTTGCGAATCTGCTGCGTAATTATCGTGGTTACCCGGGATCAACATGACCTGCCCGGGGGAGCCCAGCCGTCGTAACCAACGTGCTGCTTCGATTATTTCATCCTCCAGGCCAATATGAACCAGGTCACCGGTCAGCAGTATCTGGTCCGGAGATTCATCCTGCACGGCCTGTGTGAGCCGCTCGAGAATTTCAGGTCGATGGATGTAGCGGCGCTTCCTGTACCAGGAAAGATAGCCGGATTTCCGTTTTCCTTTCACCGTCAGGAAGCTGAACGACTCCAGGCTGCTAAGGTGTGGGTCTGTGAGTTGAATCAGCCGCATGTAATTATCCAGGAAAAAAATCTGCGAGAGTTTTGCCGACCATAAGCAGGCTGACTATAATCGACTGGCCCGCACATTGCACCGGTATCCCGCAATAAGAAAAGTGAGCAATACCATGATCACGCACGCCCTTGTACTTGAAGAATCTCCTGTGAAGCTGTGGGGGCTTTCATCAAGAGAAAGAATAAGCCGCCAGTTGAAGGCGATAGATGATGTTGAACTCATCAAGCCAGGAAGCGAAATGCCGTCTTCGGGACGTGTCCTGCTTCTGAACGGTCATTTTCTGTTCGAAATCCGGACGCTTGCAGGCCTGTTGCAACGGCAAAATACGGTGCTGACACACCCCGGTGATGACCGGCCTGCTGCGGTGATCGCGGACTCCGGTCTCGCGGCCACCTGCCAGGATTACATCCAGGGGCATACTGAAATCCCGCCGGACAGGCTGACGTACATTGCTCCGGATGAACTTGCCGCCTTCGATCAGACGCTGCTGAGCGCAAAGACGCCTTTGCTGGAACTCGTTCGCGGGGAAAAAAAGCAGGAAATGGAAAACCTGCTGTACGGCAATGCCTACAAGGGCATAACCGACCTGGTCACAAAATTCGTGTGGCCCCGCCCGGCCAGAACGGCGGTTCACGCTGCGGCAAATCTCAAGCTGTCTCCCAACATGGTGACCAGTGTGGGATTTGTGCTTGTCATCGCTGCCTGTTACCTGTTTCTTCACGGTTATTACCTGGCCGGACTGGCCGCCGGCTGGATAATGACCTTTCTCGATACCGTAGACGGCAAGCTGGCTCGCGTAACCGTTCAGTCCAGTAAATTCGGGCACCTGTTTGATCACCTGACAGACCTGTTTCACCCGCCGTTCTGGTATATATTCTGGGGTATGTCCTTGAGTGGTTTTCAGCCCGTATTGGGATTCGACCAGGTGGATATGTACCGGATGATCGTGATCGGCTATGTTGCGGGCCGTGTGGTGGAGGGGCTGTTTCCCCTGCTGGGTAACTGCAATGTCTTCACCTGGAGACCATTTGATGCATATTTCCGCCTGGTCACGGCGCGGCGAAACCCCTGCCTGATCATCCTGACCGTGAGCGCGGTCATCGGGCGTCCGGATTGGGGGTTTATCGCGGTGGCTTTCTGGACGGTGCTGACAACCATGGTACTGTTTGTGCGCCTGTTGCAGGGGGGAGTCAGCCGATTGAGCCAGGGACCATTGGACTCCTGGCTGAATGCGGATGCCGTTGCTGAAGGGCCAAATGCACGGGCTTTCCGGCTGTTCGGAAGCACACGGGGCGCTTATGGATGACGGCTTAAACAAGCTGGTTTCGGAACAACTGTCCAGTACCTGCAATTTTCCGGATGAACAAAGAGACCAGTTGCTGGCGCAGATTCAGGGCCTGTATGGGGCCGGTTTGTTGGCTGTCTTGATCTACGGCTCTTACCTGCGCGGCAAACGCGACACCTTGCTGGATTTCTATGTGCTGCTGGACAGCTATGGCTCCATGCCCAAAGCCTGGCAAGGCTGGCTGGCGAAAGCGCTGCCGCCCAATGTGTACCAGATTCAACACGGCTCACCACCGGATGAAATTCGCGCCAAGTACGCTTTGCTGACCATGGATCGATTTGAATATGCGGTCCGGTCTGATTTTCATTCCTATTTCTGGGGCCGGTTTGCCCAGCCTTGCGGGATTCTCTGGTGCCGGGATGAATCCACCAAACGCCGCCTGGTTGGCGCAGTCGCCACGGCTGCAGCAACGTTCACGCGCAGGGTTGTACCCACTCTGCCGGATACTTTCAGTGCAAAGGATGTGTGGACCCGGGGGCTCAGGTTGAGCTACCAGTGCGAACTCCGGTCCGAACCCGCGGGGCACGCACAAAAGCTGTTCAGTTTCTGGCCTGATTATTACACCTCGATCACCGCGGCGCTGGCGGGGCGGGGCCTGGGGTTTGAGAAAGCTGAACAGGAAGAAAAATTCATCAATACGACCAGTAACCATACCAGGCGCATCTCAAAGGCCGGTTGGTGGATCAGGCGGATGCAGGGCAAGTTACTCTCCTTTTTACGCCTGTTTAAAGCCGCCATGACTTTTACCGGTGGCCTGGATTACCTGCTGTGGAAAATAAAGCGCCATTCGGGTGTCTACATTGAGCCCACCAGCCTGCAAAGAAAATACCCCCTGGTTTTTGTCTGGCCCCTGCTTTGGCGTCTCTACCGGCGGGGTGCGTTCCAATGATTAAGAACCTGCATAGTGCACCAGTATCCCGATGCTGGCTGCAGGTTAGTTTTATAAACGGGTGCCGGGCGTGTTGAATAGGGTGCTGAAGAATTTTGGTGTTGTCTTGCGCGGGCGGGGGATTGCGGCAGTTTTTTCGGTCTCTGCTACCGCCCTGATGGCCAACGCTTTGCCGGCCACCGAGTTCGGGCTGATCATCCTTTTGCATACCTATGTCATGGTGGTTCGCGGCCTCCTGAATTTCCGGACTTTCGAGACCATTGTCCGGTTTGGCATACCCCTTGGCGAGGCAGGAGACGACAGCGGCCTGCGATCCCTGTTGCGTTCAACCATGATGATCGACATGGCCGCCGCCTTGCTGGCGACGATTCTTGGTGTCTCCGCTGCATCGCTGGCCGGGCACTTCCTGCAGTGGGACAGCGATATGGTGACTTGGGCAGCTATTTATAGCCTCGTCATCCTGGCCACGGCCAATGGCACACCCAACGGTATCCTGCGCATTTATGACCGTTTTGATGCGCTCGGTGTCCAGTTCACTGTCGGTCCGGCTCTGCGTCTCATGATGGTTTCCGTTGCCTGGGCGCTGGATGCACCGATGCCGGTATTTATCATCGCCTGGGGGTCGGCTTTTGCCATAGGGCATATCTACATGACTGTGCGCGGATTGAAGGAACTGAAAACGCATATGGAGGTGGGCCTGTGGAGTGGGTTCCGCTGGCGGGAGATTCGTGACCGGCAGCGGGAGTTCTGGAAATTTATCGGGGTGGTGTATTGGCAAACCAATATTGACCTGTTGCCCAAGCATTTATCGACCCTGTTGGCCGGCGCCTTGCTTGGGCCGGCCGCGGCCGGGCTATTCCGCCTGGCACGGGAATTTTCAACCGTGCTCACCGGGCCGGCCGTCATGTTACGCGAAGTGCTTTTTCCGGATCTCACCAGGAGCTTCCATGCACAGGATGAGGGCTTTCAAACCGTACTCTGGAAGACGGCCTTTTACGCGGGTGCCGCCGGCCTGGTATTGCTTGTACTTTCCCTGTTTATCGGCCGGCCGGTACTGGGGATTGTTGGTGAGGAATATGTCGCCGCAGCGCCGCTGCTCAGCCTGATGCTGCTGGCGGCTACATTTGAACTTGCCGGCGCATCGTTGCGGGCCGCGGTTTACGCGATGGGCAAGGCTGCCTCGATTTTACGGATTCACGTAATCGGCATCATTACCTACGTGGCGATGTTTTTTGTTCTGACCCCGGTTACCGGGCTGATTGGCCCTGGCCTGGCGGCAATAGCCTCTTCCCTATTGGTTCTTACACTGACCAGTTTGCTGATCAAACGGATAATGTAAGAGGTCGCGAGCGACCTCTTACAACCGGGCGAAAGCGCTGATGATTTCTTCCAACTGTTCCGGTGTATGCGCGGCGCTGACGCTGCAACGAAGATAACTGAAACCATCGGGTGATGCCGGCGGGATCATCAGGTTGGTGTAGATGCCGGCTTTGAGCAGACGGTTCCAGGAGGACAGAGCATCCTCTTTTTTATTCAGGCGTACGGCAACCACCGGGCTGACTTCCGGGCCAAGGTGCAAGCCGAGTGCCTGGAGACCCTCGTACAGGCGGTTGGCGTTTCGCCACAGGGTTTCACGAAGTTCCGGCCGGGCCCTCAGTTGGCGCAAGGCTTCGCGCGTGCTCGCTATGATCGAGGGGCTGGATGAGGCGGTGAAGATGAACGGCCTGGAAACGTAGCGAATCAAGTCCAGTTCCGGGTGCGGGCTGACACAAAAGCCGCCCATCGCGCCCAGGCTTTTACTGAATGTACCGACCACGAAATCGACTTCCCCCAGTACACCTTCAGCCTGGGCGACGCCACAGCCACTTTCGCCGTAAACACCGAGTGAATGCGCTTCATCGACCAGCAGCAAGGCGCCGTATCGATTTTTCAATTCCACGATTTTTGCCAGGGGTGCGGTATCACCCAGCACGCTGAACATGCCCTCGGTGATAACCAGGCAGTTCTCCGCCATTTCGCCGAGACGCTGCAGGCGCTTTTCCAGGCTGGCGAGGTCATTGTGCCGGAAGCGGTAAATAGTGGCGCCGCTCATCTGGCAACCGTCATACAGGCTGGCGTGGCAGTCGGCGTCGAGCAAAACCGTGTCGCCGGGTTTTACCAGTGCGGTCAGGGTACCCAGGTTCGCCGCGTATCCGGTTGAGAAGACCATGCCATAGGGCAACTGGAAAAAGTCGGCCAGATCACGTTCCAGGGCGGCATGCGTCGCAAAACTGCCATTGGCCATACGCGACCCCGTCGTCCCTGTACCCTGCTCCTCTAGGGCTCTTTGACCCGCTGCTACACAAGCAGGATCGAAAGTCAGGCCCAGGTAATTGTTGGTTCCTGCGAGTATCGTGTGGCGCCCCCCCACGAGTCCTTCGGTAGGAGAAATAATCTGGTCGATAACAACATGTGTCGGATCCTGTCCGCCGGCGCCGAGCTTGTCACGGATGGCTGCGGCTGATGCAAATTTTTCCAGTAAGGCCATGGGTATGCGGGCTAACTTTCGAGCAGGCTGTCGACGACTTTTGCCAGCTCATTCACCGTGTGGGCATTTGACAGATTGTTCATATCGATCATGATGTCAAAGGACTCTTCCATTTCCATCAGGAACTCCATGACCTGGAATGAATCCAGGGTGAAATCCGAGGCCAGGTTGGTGGCCCCGGTAATCTCGCCATGCTTCTCCAGTTCAGGATGTCCGCTGGATTCCAGGTAGCTGGCGAGCAGTGCTTTGACTTTGTTTTCAATTTCATCAAAACGCGTGTTCATTTACGTCTCCGAATTTTCGTTTTCGTGATTGCCAAAAGTTTTTTTCAGGCCGTTTTCCAGGTCAATTGCCGGAGACCATCCAGTCGCCCGGGTCAGGGATTGATTGTCGCATAACCAGTCTGCCTGAGTCAGTTCCCTGGCCTTTCCCGGCGACAACATGGGTGAGTATCCGAACAGTCCGGACAGCAGCAGGTTAGCTTTTGCGGCTGCAAACAGGAGCGGGCGGGGTATTCTGAATGAATGGTATTTGCCTCCACTGGCGGTCTCAGCAATTTCCCGCCAATCGTACCCGCCGGGATGACCATCGTCGAGTGAAAAAATCTGTTCCCTGCAAGCGGGCCATGACTCGAGCCAGGCAAGCGTGGCCGCAGCCAGGTCGTCGGCATGGATGAGTGATAGCTTCTGCTGCGCTGGCCCGGCCGGGATCACGATGCCTTTTCGGGCCAGTTTCAATATGGGCATCATCTCCCTGTCCCCCTGGCCATACACTGCCGGCGGTCTGAAAATTGTCCATGGAAAACTTGCGTGACGGATGATTTCCTGCTCCCCGAGGAACTTGCTGTTGGCATAATCCGAAATCCGGGGCCGGCTGGCGGCCAGGGATGAGATCAGCAACAGGGGTATTTCCGGGCCGGACCGGTTCATCGCATCGACCACGGAGCGGACACCGGCGATATTGGCTGCCCTGAAGTCTTCCAGGTTTCTGCCACGTACTGATCCTGCACAGTAGACCACGGCTCCGCAGTCCGCTATGGCAGATGTCAGTTTTTCGGTGTTTGACAGATCAGCCAGCGTACAGTGGACGCCGGGCATTAGTTGATCCCTGTTTGAAGATGACGGCCTGACCAGCGCGCTTACCTGCCTGCCACCGGCCAACAGGGCTTTTTGCAGACGCTGGCCGATGAAGCCCGTAGCCCCGGTGAGCAATACGGCATCTATTGAACTAGCCCGCATTCGACAATTCCGGCAACTTATGCAATGCGTGGACTTGCCAAATCAGGCGATTTTTCGTTGTTTTTCCATGGTTCCCGGCAGGTGCAGGGCAGGGGCTTTCTGGCGTTCCAGGAAAGCCTCCCGGGACTGGAACCTGGAAAGCTTGCCGGAAGACGTACGCGGCAGGGTTCCCGGTTTGACCAGGTCAATGATGACATTGATACCAAAATGCTCATGCATCAATTCGGTAATCTCGTGTGCCAGCCTGTCACGCTGAACCAGGTCTTTCTCCCGAGTTTCCACGACCAGGATAGCGAGTTCTTCATCGCCGAAGCCGGAGATTGAAAATGCTGCCACTCCGCCAAGGCGAACACCCTTGACGCGTTGAGCGACGACTTCCATATCATGCGGCCAGATATTGCGGCCCTTGATGATAATGACGTCCTTGCTTCGCGCCGTGATGAAAATGCGGTCTTCGACCCGGTAACCGATATCACCGGTGTCCAGCCAGCCGTCTTTATCCAGAACGGCCAGAGTGGCCTCCTCGTCCTGGAAGTAACCGCTCATTACGCTCGGGCCTTTCAAGTAGATTTCACCGCACTGACGCTCTGCCACCTGAATACCGTGGTCGTCGCGAATTGAAAATTCAAAGCCCGGTAACAGAAAGCCACAATCGGCATAGGATGCTACATTGGCGGCCGTGGGATCAATGGGAACCGCTTCCCCGGTGGATGTCATTATGTCCTGGTCCACGTAATCGACGCCCAGGCCCAGGTCCAAAGGCGCAAAACTGATTGCCAGGACGCACTCCGCCATGCCGTAACAGGCGACAAAAGCCTTCTCATCAAAGCCGCAAGGCGCCAGGGCTTCCGCGAACGCTTTCAGCGGTACCGGGTTGATTTGTTCGGCTCCGACACAGGCTGCACGCCAGGATGTGAGGTCATAGCGCTCATAATCTGAAGACCGCAACCGGCGTGCGCACAGTGCGTAACCGAATGTCGGGCTGGATGAAATCGTGCCGCGGTTATCCGAAATGAGCTTCAACCACAACCTCGGCCGCATGGCAAAGGTTCGTGTTGGCAGGTAATCGGCCGACAACTGGGCAATCAAGGGGAACCAGGATAAACCCGATCAGCCCCATGTCGTGATAATAAGGAAGCCAGGACACGAAGCGGTCTTCGTTGGTCAGTTTGAGGCCGTATTTGGCGATCTCGCGGATATTGTTCAGAACCGTTTCATGGTTGATCTCTACACCGCGCGGGAATCGTGTACTGCCGGACGTGTACTGCAGGTAGGCAATATCTTTCGCGGCGGGTGCAACGAATTCCACTTCCTTTTCCGGAAGCGAGTCGAAATCCTCCGGTGTACCGGACATGAGCAGATCGAGATCGTCTGAGACTTCATCGAGGAAAGCCACATGCGATGCCGGGGCGACAGCAATAGTCGCGTCACAGCTTTCCAGCATTCGCCGAATCTGGCCAACGTATGCCTTGTGGGCGCCGAGTTGTACTCCGGCGGGCAGGGCGATTGGTATCAGCCCTGCATACTGGCAGGCAAAAAAGAAGCGATGAAACATCGGGTCGGTTTCAGCAATGATGCCGACCCGATCCCCTCGTTTACATCCCAGGCCGAGCAGGCGTCTGGCCAGAACTTTGGCCTCGTCGCGCAAATCGCGATAGGACAGAACGGATTCAAGATCACCCCGGTGGCCATAAAAATTAAACCCGGAGTCACCTTTAGCCGCATATTCCAGCGCATCGACCAGGTTGTTAAATCCGTCCGTCTTAACCGTTAATGCTGTATTAATTGGTGTCGGATGCATTGAATTCTGGTTTAGATGTCTGTTTTTCTGTTCGATTTTGTTATCAGAGACCATCATCTGGAGCCTTTGTGGGTCAAGTTATCAGGCTAATTTACGTCACAGTCAATATCACCACCGCGACAAAATCATCCCTCGTCTATGTTGCTATGGGCAATAATAGTTGCTTGCTTGCTCCCGTACTTGTCCCTACAGGACAAGAATTTGACCCAAGTGCTGACAAATTATTTTGTCTTAATTTTTACATGCCCGGCACAGGTTTTACCAATGATACCTATTTTACATTAGAAAATCGTTAAATTCCCGGGTGGAAGGGAGTTTTTTTAAAAATACTTCCTGTGCTTTGATCTTGTTAATCACTGAAAAACAACCCTAAAAGATGACTGTCCGGTCATCATCGCTCTGAACGGCAATGACGGTCACGTTATCGGGCGCCCCTCTGACCAGTGCCGTATGAATCATCGTCTGAACGGATTCCTCAAGTAATGTGGTTTTCATCAAGTTTTGGATTTCTTCCAGGGAAAGAAGACGGCTCAAACCATCAGAACACAACAGGAACTGGTCTCCTTCCATGAAGTCCAGGTGCAGAACATCGAGGTCCAGTGGCTCCTCGATGCCGATGGCCCGCGTAATGACATTGGCCATGGGGTGAGATTCTGCATCTTCCGGGCTGATCAGGTGCTGGTCCACGAGTTCCTGTACGTGACTGTGGTCCCTGGTTATCTGTTCAGCCTGGCCGTGTCTGAGGCGATAGATGCGGCTGTCACCCGCCCAGACGACGGCAGCCTCATTGCCATGAATAAGCAGGACAACGACGGTGCTGCCAGGTACACGGCTTGCATCATATTGTCCATCCATGCTGATCAATTTCGAGTTGGCAGAGTGCAGGGCGGTTCTCGTTGCACGCAGTAATTCTCCGATATCCGGGCAAAATGGCACGGTTCCCAGAGAATTCGTCACCAGTTGACTGGCCACATCGCCTGCCTGGTGACCGCCCATACCGTCAGCAACGGCCCACAGGCCGATGTCATCACGGCTGATAAAAGAATCTTCATTCACTTTTCGAACCATGCCGGTATGGGTGGCCGATGAAGATATGAGAGAGGACATTGGCTTACTCGTGCTCAGACATCACCGGCGATGATTTTATCCACGTAGTCCAACTCTTTTTCCTCCGTCTCCGGCGGATCCCCGAGGGTGAGCAGACGCACGTATGTTTCGGCAGACGGCATGCCGCTACAGACTGCCATTTGAGATCGGGTTTGCCCTTGCTGGCCATACCACCAGATGCTGGATTGACCCAGGTTCTGGGCTATCAGGTGACCAAGCAATCCTCCGGCCTGATCTGCAAAAGGAAAGGCCCCATCCTGGGAGGCGAGAATAAGCCCGGATCCGGATTCAAACTCTTGATGTGTCGTGGATGGGCTATTGAAGTGGAAAGACAAGTCACGGACCTTCAATTCAATCTCTTCTTTTGCATAGTCTTCCTGCAGAATGTCCAGCGCCAGGGTCTCCAGTTTCATCAGGCCGTCCTGGTTTTTCAGCGCGTAAGTGCAGGGGTCACTTTCCATGGGCAGGATCGTGGCAATGGTGAAATTGAAATACCGGCCAACCTTGTCAACACTCGGGATGGTTAGTCCGGCTACAGGCTGGACCCCACATACACCGGGGAAAATCAGGAATTTCCAGACGGGGCAGTTGAGGTAGTAGGTCAGAAAATCATCCCCCAGGGTTTCCCGTGCAAACGCCATGGACTGCTGCAGCCACTCATGCCATCCGTTGGCAAAATCCTGGGGCAGCAACTGGTGAACAAAGTCACCCAGGGTCGGCAGTTTGCCAAAGTATCCGAATTCATTCTGGCCGCCTTCAACACTCATAAATTAGGTACGCAGCGGAATGATCGCAATTGCGACAGCTTGAAGGGGTTGTAGGCGCTGCGTGCTGTCAATTCATAAGTAACCCAGCGATCCTCCAGCTTGAATGTGAGCTTGAACTGTTCCGGACCGCCACTGGCCTGGATACTCGAGTTATCGAGCATCCGGAACCAGGCCCAGGCTCCATGCTCCGTCCTTGAGCCGCCTATCGACGTTGCCGGGCTGAACTGAATTTGTACCTGGCTGAACGCGCTGCTACCGGGCCACTTCAGGGTTTCGCTGATCAGCGGACCGTGGCTGTAGTTAATGCGCTGTCCATCGATGTTCAACATGAAATGGGTGGTGTTGGGATCCATGCCGACTGGTTTCAGGTCGAAACTCGTGGCGGGCATGGCGCCGCCCTGAGAAAAGAACGCCCGCTGGATCTTACGGGCCAGCTGCATCTGCTGCAGGGCCGATGCATTGATATGGATGATGTCGGCAACACTTGAATGGACACGCCATGGGCTGACATTGGTATCAATGTATTCGGCCAGGTTATTGTTAAAAAACTGATCAAGCTTGCCACCCGGCCCGAAAAACTGGCCGAAATCCTGCAGAGAAACCTCACCATCGCTGCCCAGGGAGAAAGGATAGCGGTTTGCAATGGCTCTGCGGCAGAAGGGAACCACCTCGGCGCGCCAGCGCGCATCCAGCACGCCCATGGTTTTGCCGGCAACCAGGCCCTCGCTTTGATCCGCCAGTTCGCTTATCCAGTTGTTCATGGGTTCAGGAGCGTAGCTTGCTGACATTCTGATTTTGTTAACTGCAGCGCCGATGTCCTGTTGGGCGCCGGCGGTTGCAGCTCCGGTTCCCCCACGCGCCAGGGTATTGATATAGAAATACAACTCCCTGACATCTTCTTTTACGCCATTGAGCGGAGAGGGCTGGTTATCCCGGCCGCTGACGAAATTATTTAATGCTGAGAAGGCCCGGTTCACTACAATCGGGTTCATTTCGGCAGTTTCCATGTCACCTTCAGATTTGAACAGATCACCCACTGCGCTCATCAGTGATTCATCACCTTCTTCATCATCCACTCCAGGGATATCAGGCGCCAGTTTGGTTTTTTCAGCCGCGCCTTGTAACAGCAGGACCAGTGGTGAATCTTCACTGGTCAGTATTTTGAGTATTTCTGCCGCTTCCACGAAATTGCTGAATGGCCGGATTCGGACATCCTCCAGAAACTCCCACCAGGTATGGATATAGTCCTTGAAATACAAGCCTGAGACCCGGCCCGTAAGTTCAACCTTGTCGGGCCTGGAAGCCTTCATGGTAGCGGTTCCGAAAATCCAGAACTCATCCTCCTGCTCATCGATGACCCGTTTCTGGACGGGAATAAACGATTGGTAATATCCGTTGGGTGAGAACATGGCAGGCACACCCCTGTTAAGTGGCTTGCCACTCACGCGGATAAGCGCCTGCCTGGCATCAGCCCCGGCGGCGCCGGCTACGGTGAACTCTTCGCCCTCGGTAAGCAATTCACTCTTGATCATCGCGTAAGCCCGCTGGGCGTGGGTGGTCTGCTCCAGTGCACCGCGTATGTGCTCGATAAGATTTCTGTCCAGGTCAAATGGCGTGGTGATGGGCCGAAGGGTTAACAGTGCGTCCAGGTGGGCGGTAAATTGTTCGTATTGCTCCCGGGACAAAGTTCTGGCGTAATTTTTTCTCCAGTCAGTGGTGACCCAGCGTTTGACGTAGGCGGGATTCAGCCGTTCGTCATCGCCGAGCATCAAGTAGGTCTTGAGTGCCTGGTAGGCGATTTCCGGGCTGTTCAGGCTACCCTTCATCTGCTGTTCAATGCGGAGCATCAATCGGGATAGAAAAGCATTTTCCAGCAAGCGCCGGTAGGCGGGAATGGTGAGGTTCCTGGCCAGCCGGCCACCCTGGTACAGCCCGAACCTCATGCCCACTGGCACGTGCCCGGACTGAGCGGCGTACCCGGCGGGTAAATCACGGGCCTCGTTCAATGCAGGTAAAACACCTATGAGGGATGGGTTCTCCGGGGACACCTGCTGTATTTGTCTGTCCAGGTCTGCAGCCTCGGTATTCAGGCTATCCATCATGGTGTGATTGTTGGAGGAACTCATCCACCACAAGCCAACAAGAACCACGGGCAGAGTGCCCAATGCTACGAACCCAGCGGTTCGGAGCAGGCCATACATGCGCTCAGCTTTCAGGTTGGCGCCGGCCAGGCCGGATTCGCCGAATATTACTTTGCTCAGCAGGTCCTTGATAAAAAAGCTTTTGCCCTTGGTTGAGCCGCTTTGTGCGCTGGCATTGCTCAGGCTGAAATTACGCGCCAATTGGCTGATCAGGCGGTTGAAAGGAGTGCCTTCCTGGGTGCCGCTGGTGAAATAGACGCCGCGCAGGAACGGTGTGGCCGCATAGCGGCTGGGTTTGAATACACGCTCGATGAAATCCTTAACCAGGGGTTTGGCCGAGTTGGTCAGACCGGGGAAGTTGTAGATCAGGTTACGTCTTTGTGGATCCCTTTCCTGTTGCAGTCTCTGCACCAGGCGCACATTGAGCTGTTGCTGCAGAAGTTCCAACTCTGTATCAATTTGTTGAAGCGGATCGGAGGACACTGGGAAAGTTGTGCCCCAAACCTGCTCTCGTTCATGCCGGCCCAGGTCACTGAAAAATTCCATGAACCCGGACAAAAGATCACACTTGGTGAACATGACGTAGATTGGAAAGCGAACCCCCAACTGTTCATAAAGTTCCTGTATTCGTTGCGTGACGGCTGTTGCAGCGCGTTCCCGGTCCACCTCACTCTGCCGAGTCAGTTCATCGATACTGATGGCCACGATAATGCCGTTGATGGGCCGCCTTTTGCGATTTTTCTTGAGCATCCTGAGGAAGCCCATCCAGGCTGCGTTGTCAACTGCTTCGTCGCTGTCTTGCGTGGTGTAACGTCCGGCGGTGTCCACGATGACGGCCTCATCGGTAAACCACCAGTCACAGAACCGGGTTCCGCCCACACCCTGTAACTTGGACAGGCCCATTTTCTCCGCCAGTGGAAACTGCAGACCTGAATTCACCAACAAAGTCGTCTTGCCGGCGCCCGGCGGCCCGATGATCATGTACCAGGGCAGGGAATACAGCGATCCGTGGCGGAATTTCCCTTTGCCGCTCTTGCGCAGGATCTGGAGCGCCTCGTCAAATTTTTCCTTCAGAGTTGCGATTTCTTCATCGCTGCGTTCCTGTGATGGATCGATACCGCCATCTGCGCTGGATGCCAGGTCGTCCGACATCCGTTTTTCTTTACGCCTGGAGAACAGTTTCCGGATCAGCAGGTAAAGGAAGTAAATAACAACAACGATGACGATTGCAATGAGCCGGTTGAGCACCGGGCGAAGAAAACCGATATAAGGTCCCGTATACCAGATCAGCAATCCAATGGCGCCGATGCCCAGGTATTTGAACAGGCCCAGGGCAATGAGACGTGTAATCAGCGCATTCATCTATTGACTCCGCATTCGTTCAAACACGGTAATTTCAACGCGGCGGTTTTGAGCCCTGCCTTGCGGTGTCTCATTCGAAGCGATTGGATTTGTGTCAGCCATACCCATTGCGCTCAAGCGATTACCATCACCCATCTGGCTTGCCAGGACCCTGACAACCTCGTCGGCCCTGGCCTGGGACAGGCTGCGGTTGGAAGGAAAGCGCCGGGTTGAAATGGGTACGTTATCTGAATGTCCCGTAACCTGTACCCGGCCCTTGGTCTGCTTCAGCCCATCACCAATCCGGTCAAGGATTGGCAGAAACGCGGGTTTGATCACATCAACTGCCGAATCGAACAGGCCATCTCCATGAATCAGGACGACAGTCTTGTCGGGCTGTTCATCAACCGTCACCTCGTCACGAGAGATTTCAGGTTCAAGAAATTTCTTGAGACTGAAACGCTCAGGCGCCGGGTCGGCAATACGTCGCACCGGTGCCGGTGACAGGGATCTGCGGGGCAGCAGGTTTTCTTCTGTGCCGGTGGTGCTCAGGGCCACGTACAAGGGTTCGGTACTGCGATTGAGGTTGAAACTGAAAGCAACGAAGATGAAAGCCAGCACGGCCAGGACGATTGAAATGATCGCCCACATGGGCAGCCGGACGGTTTTACTTACCAGGCTTTTGTCGATACCCTTCCAGTGTGGTGAAAGCGTCATCTCGCTGTCACCGCGGAAGTTTCTGATCGTGCGGTAGAGATTTTCCCGGAGCGCTTCCAGGGTATTTGCGCCATCCGTTTCCACCCGGTAGCGTCCCTGGAAACCCAGCGCCAGGCAAACATACATCAGTTCCAGCAAATCGATATTCTTTGCTGGGTCGTGGATGAGCTTGTCCAGCAACAGGAAAAACTTTTCACCCCCGCTGGTCTCCTGGTGAAACAGACGGAGCAAGCTCTGGTTGCGAAATATGCTGGCCGCGCCCCATGGTGTGCCCAATACAAATTCATCCACCGTGGTACACAAAATATAGCGTGCCGTGAAGATGGTTTCGGGGGCAATGCCGGATTTCTGTGCCCTGGATTCGAACTGTTTTATTTCGCCGGCCAGTTGCTGATGAAGCGCCGTAGGATTGGGATGTGAAGCGGTGTTCCTTATCTGGCCAAGCAGGTTGAGCAGTAGCGAAGCGGATTTTTCAAGGGGGTTCAAGCCAGCAAGATCAGCGGTATCAATAAGCGGTCCGGGGCTGCCTGCAGGCTCGGATCTGCGGGGCTCGGTTGCCGCTCTTCTTCCAGGGTTCGGACGGATTATGGTGCGATCATCGTCGCCTGGCCCGCCGAAAGGATCATTGGGGTCGTGCATGGTGATTATGCTCTAATGGCCCATAGTTCAAATTCGATACCGGGGAAATTGCCGCCTGCGTGCAAGGCCAGTGCGCCCGATTGCTTCAGCTGTTTCCACATATCACCGCGTTTGTCCAGTTCAAAATACTGGAAGCCGGCATGGAATGGGATCTGGCGTGGCGCTACGGGCAAGGGGTCCATTCCAACTCCCGGTATCTGCAATTTTATCAGATCAATGATCTTGTTTGGCGATCCAATTTTCGCCTGCAGGGGGATAAGATTCCTGATCTCTTCGGTAGGCATGTCAGCCTTGACGGCCAGTACAAAATACGCATCATCGAACAGTTGCTTGTCTTCGATGGTGGCTTTGCGTATACCCCCTTTCTTGAGTTTCAGTTCAATGCTGATGGCGTTTTGTTCCAGGACTGCACTGAGTGCATGCCTCAACTCGGACATCAGGGGTTCAAAACACCCGGCAAGGTCTTCATGGTCGTAGACCGGAAATTCAGCAGGTCTTTTATCCGGACTGGTGAACGTGCTCAACTCACCCGCCAACTGGAGGCAGGTAGTAAACAGCGATTCCGGGTGCAGCTCAGGCAAGCCGGCCAGGTGCGCAAATAATGGATCGTAGCGGTTCACTACCTGCAGCAACATGAAATCAGCCGTGTCTGCTGTTCCACCCTGTCCTGCGCCCACCCTTGCCGCCAGGGCCTCACCACGCTGTCCAAGCAAGCCCTGTAACTCCCTGATATAGCCAGCCAGACGTGGTGTGTCGCGGCAATCAAGCGCTGGTGGAATGAAGGAGCGGTCCACCACAACCGTGTTGTCATTGCGCACTTCCACCACTCGGATCACCCCCAGGCAGGTGTAGTCCGCGCGTTCGTCATTTTCTCGTAACAAGAACAGGTTTTTCTGCCCCAATTCGATTGGGGCGCTGGAGTCCATGGGTACGCTGGTATCACGGATATCCATGACGTTGACGGACAATCTGGTATCCATTTCATCGTTGTCATCACGGCTGACTTCATTGCTGCCGTAACGTTTTTCCAGCAGGCAGATGTAGATCGTCTGGTCCCGGGTATTACTGTCCAGTTCCAGTGCTTCAGGCGCCGCGTCACTGTGAGGAATATTGAGCGTCGTGCCGTCAGGGAGCACGCCGCGACAGGAGGCGATGTCTATCTTGCCAAGCCCCAGGGCCTCCTGGTTGATTTCCAGTTTCCGCACGCCCCAGGCATAGGGCCGCAGCGGGCTGCAGCGATCTTCAATAAGCGCTTCCAGGTACCGGTCATGTTGCTGGAAGTGCTGTGGTCTGAGGAACATGCCCTCCGACCAGATTGTTTTTGATGTCCAGGACATTTTTTCGCCTTAATCGTTAACTTCGATGATCTCTATCTGTTGCTTGGTGATCTTTATTGAAATCCAGTCGGTCTTGCCCGGAACAATCGCCTGCGAAACCCGCCACCTGGAGTTATCGATATCCCGGTAGCCGGCGACGAAACCAAGATACACGGCCTGCTGATCCAGTTCCAGCGTGGCTTCCCTGGAAGAACCGGGCGTTAGAATGATCTCGGTTTTGTTCAGCACATCGCCGCCCAGGGCGGAGGCGTCGTTCTGCGTCAGTGCGAAAAAATCGGCACGATTGAATTCATCAATGGCGGTTAGCTCCAACACGTGCAATATGACCGGAGAAGGCCGTGTATCCAGGTCGGGATTGACGTCGTTTGTTGCAGAAATCCGGATCTCCAGGCTGTGTTTCTTCGGTGCACCTCCACAGGAGGCCAGGCCAAAGACCAGCAATGAGAGAATGATGAATTGAAACAGCTGATGTTTGAATAGTGCTTTCATTGTGGTTGTTCCTTGCGGGAAATTTTAAGTCGGTCAAGTTGTTTTTCATAAGCATTGGAGAATTCACTGCCAAAATACTGCTGAAAATCGTCATCTGCGGCCTCGGAAACTTCATCGTACAGGACTTTGTAGAACTCCCAGTACCTGGCCTTTTTCAGAAAAGGCAGCGCCTTGTCGAGCACGGATTCATTACCGAACCTGGATTCCAGCGTTGCGGGCCTGAACCGGTGCAGAATACTTTTCAAAGCTGCCTCGGTTCCAGCCATTACAGCCATCTGGTGTGCATTGATGTCATCGATGGCTTCGGCCGCTGCCACCGGGCCCGACAGGTAAGCGCTTTCGGTCCGGTTGAGCAGGCGCAGCATGGCTTCCTGGGCAGAAACCGAGAACTTGAAGGGATTGTTTTCGGTCGGTGCAATCATGGTTTGTTCGAGGCGAAATTCACTTTTGACCTGGCTGCGGGAGGCGATGGCCTGCATCAATCCCTCCGTCATGGTTTTGAGAAGTTCGCCGAGATCGCGAAAAAAGATATCTTCATCGGCCGCCTGCAATTGGTCGGGTTTCAGGCCAGCACCTGAAGCGAATGCCTCAATAGCGGAACCCGCCTCGGTCCTTTTAGGTGGCTGGGGGGGAGTCTCTGTCTGTGGCATTGGAGCAGGTCCGGAGGCTGGGCTTGCCGGTGGAGCGGGTTCGGTTGTTACGGGCGCCGGTGGCGGAACAGCTTGATCACTGGCCAGGGGCTGCGGTTCTTGCGTCCCGTCCTTAACCGGGCTCTTGATCAGGCCGGTTTCCTCGTCCCAGTTTTCCGGTATCGCGTCCAGGTCAGCTGCGTACTGGTCCGGTAGTGAGCTTCCCTGTACCTCGGCTACTTCCGGCGTAGTGAAATGCTGCCTCAGCGGTGAAGCCTGGTCTCCCTGGCTGGCAAGCGTAAGTGGTTCCTCTTTATCTTCTGTCTCATCGTCCAGTTGGTAAAGATCGTCAATACTGACGGAGTCGCCCAGCAGGCTGCTGTCCATCTGTGAAAGGGGGGTATTGACCTCTTTCAGATCTGCCGGTGCACTGGCCCGGGATACTTCGGGTGTCGTGAAGATGTCCTCTTCATCATGCTGAAATGGATCACCAGAAATGCCCGGTGAACTGCTGATAATTTGCTCACTTCCCTCAAGGTCGATTTCCAGATCATAGTCACCCAGGCGGATCCGGTCGGCCTGATTGAGCGCCACAGAATCATTCTTGGTCAAGCGCCGATCGGAGCCGTTGATAAAAACACCATTGGTGCTGGTGTCGGTGATAAACCAGGTTCCATTGCGGTTTTCCAGCCAGCAATGGGTGCCGGACATGAAGCGCTGGGGGTCAGGTAAAGTCCAGTGATTTTCCGTGTTGCGTCCTATTGAAAATCTGTCGAGACCGGTTTGAAATGACTCCTGCTGCCCTGGAGTCAAACGCTGGTAACTGATGATTTTCAGTGTGATCGACATGATTTACCTGGATTCCCGGCTAATTTGCTGTTTTTCCGTCTTAGTTGCGTGTTTTCAAGAATACCTTATACTCAAATAGAAAAACGGGATACCCATAATTGTAGCAAGGAATCCCGGAAATTGAACAGGGAGTCAGATGAGTCCATCAATCGAGGCATTGAGAAAACTGGTATCCGAGGAGATGCCGAGCGGGGAAAATCTGGAGTACGACCCTCAATATCAGGAAATGGAAAGCCTGTTTGAGTCCAAACCAGAATCATCTCTTGAGGGGTACGAGAAGGACGATGCCGGGCCGGACTGGAAAGGCGTTGAAAAACTCACCGGGATTCTGCTTGAAAGAACCCGGGATTTGCGCGTCCAGGTCTACGCGGTCATCGCCTCGATTCATACCAGTGATCTGCTCGCTTTCCGGGACAATCTAAAGTTGCTGAAGATCTACCTCGATGAATTCTGGGACTCGGTCCATCCACAACTTGATCCTGAAGATAACAACGATCCTACCCTGCGCCTGAACACGCTGGAGATGCTGAATGAGTACAGTCTCATCACCCTGGCGCTGGAGCGTGTCAAACTGGTTGAATTGAAGGGAATGGGCCGTTACGGCGTACGCGAAGTTGAAATCGCACAGGGTAAGGAAACGCCGGATGAGGGTGAAGAAGTTCCGGATATCAATGCGATTCGCCAGGCGTTTGCCAAATCAGCCCCGGATTACCTGGATGCGCTGCGCCTTGCCGTCGATGAAGCCGGTGAGTTGTTGGTGGAAATGGACAATATCTGGAAAGACAAGGCCCATGACAAAGAGGGGCTCAATTTTGAAGTTGCGGCAAAAGCGCTGCACAAGATCAGTTTTGTACTGGATGAATTCATGCCTTCGCAAACGGCCGGCGAGCCTGGCGAAATGGCGCCGGTTCAGGGAGAAACCGGCAGCGCTCCGGTCATGTCCGGCGCAATTCACGGCCGGGCCGATGTGGTCAGGGTACTGGACAAAATATGCGAGTATTATTCAGTGAATGAACCTTCCAGCCCGATTCCGCTGCTGTTACGCAGGGCGCAAAGGCTGGTTGAGAAGTCTTTTCTGGAAATCCTTGAGGACATGGTCCCTGATGGTGTGAAGCAGGCGAAAATTGTCAGTGGCAATACGGACGAGTAGGAAAAAAACGGCAATCAGGAACACTTTTTCGTTTCTTGGTATAGGATTAAACATATACATTCTGTTTTAGACAAGCAGTAATCGCAGCGGGAGGCAAATCATGGCCAAAGAAAGCAGTCAAAAATTTATTGCAAGGAATCGGGCTCCACGGGTTCAGATCGAATATGACGTTGAGGTGTATGGCTCAGAGAAAAAGGTTCACTTGCCTTTTGTCATGGGCGTAATGTCAGACTTGGCGGGCAAGCCCGAAGAACCACTGCCCTCAGTTGCAGACCGCAAATTCCTTGAATTCGATGTCGATAATTTCGATGACCGGATGAAAGCAATGAAACCCAGGGCGGCGTTCCGGGTCGACAACACTTTGACCGGTGAAGGTCAGTTGAACGTCGATCTGACTTTTGACAGCATGGATGACTTTTCGCCGGCCGCCGTGGCCAGGAAAGTCGATTCACTGAACAAACTGCTCGAAGCCAGAACGCAGTTGAGCAACCTGGTGACCTATATGGATGGCAAGACAGGTGCAGAGGAATTGATCGCCAAGACGATTAACGACCCGGCCCTGTTGCAATCACTGGTTTCGGCGCCTAATCCGGATGCGGATAAAGACGCAGGAAAAGGGGAGGAATAAGACATGGCGGAAAAGAAAAAAGCAGCAGCACCACAAGCAGCAACTGAGTTGGCGGAAACCAGTGAATTCGGCTCACTTCTGAGCAAAGAGTTCCGCCCCAAAACAGACCGGGCCGCGGAAGAGATCGAATCAGCGGTTCAAACCCTTGCCGAGTATGTGCTCAAGGACACCAAGCTGATCTCCACCGATGCCGTGGCCTCGATCGAGGCCCTGATCGCGCAGATTGACAAGAAGCTGACCGACCAGATCAACCAGATCATGCATCACGAAGATTTCCAGGCGCTGGAAAGCGCCTGGCGTGGGCTCCATTACATGGTGAACAACACCGAAACGGATGAATCACTGAAAATCAAAGTGATGAGTATCTCGAAGAAAGAAGTGCACAAAACCTTGAGAAAATTCAAGGGCACCGCCTGGGATCAGAGTCCGATTTTCAAGCAGATGTACGAAGAGGAATACGGGCAGTTTGGTGGCGAACCTTTCGGTTGTGTTGTCGGTGACTACTATTTCGACCATGGCCCTCAGGATGTGGAGACGCTGACCGAGATGTCAAAAATCTCGGCGGCAATGCACTCGCCGTTTATCTCTGCGGTCAGTCCCAAGACCATGCAATTTGACTCGTGGGGTGAGCTGAGCAACCCCAGGGACCTGACGAAAATTTTCCAGACGCCGGAATACGCGGGTTGGAGGTCTTTACGTGATTCGGAAGACTCGCGTTACATTGGCCTGACCATGCCGCGTTTCCTGGCCCGGCAACCCTACGGCGCCAAGACGGATCCGGTAGATGAATTCGATTTCGAAGAAGACACCGAGGGTGCGGATTCCAGCAAATACGCCTGGGCCAATTCGGCTTATGCCATGGGTGTGAATATTAACCAGGCGTTCAAGTTGTATGGCTGGTGTTCCCGCATCCGGGGTATCGAGTCCGGTGGTGCGGTTGAAAACCTGCCAACGCATACTTTTCCAACGGACGATGGTGGGGTTGACATGAAATGCCCCACGGAAATCGCCATCAGCGACCGGCGCGAAGCGGAGCTTGCGAAAAATGGATTCATGCCGCTGATCCACAAGAAGAATTCCGATTTTGCCGCATTCATCGGCGCCCAGTCTTTGCAGAAACCTGCCGAATATGAAGATCCGGACGCCACGGCAAACGCCAACCTGGCTGCGCGCTTGCCTTACCTGTTCGCCAGTTGCCGTTTCGCGCATTATTTGAAATGCATCGTGCGTGACAAGATTGGATCATTCAAGGAACGCGATGAAATGCAGACCTGGCTGAACAAATGGGTCATGCAGTACGTGGATGGAGATCCGGCGAATTCCAGCGAAACAACCAAGGCGCGTAAACCGCTGGCTGCAGCGGAAGTCGTTGTAGAAGAAGACGAGAGCAATCCCGGCTATTACCGCTCCCGCTTCTACTTGCGCCCGCACTACCAGCTGGAAGGCCTGACCGTTTCACTTCGGCTGGTAGCGAAGCTGCCATCAGTCAAGGGCGCGTAGGGCGTGGCAGAGGGTGTAACAGCATGGCTTTCAACTATTTTTATCTCCTGTGAAGTAATTCACAGACGGAAAAAAAATATTTGACTATAGTTATAAGCACAGTTGAAAAACGGTGGCCCGATGAGAGAGGGCAAATACAGGGATTCAATTGAGGTCGGGTAAAGACAGACGAAACCGGATATTAAAATTCATTGAAAGGAGAAAGCAATGGCTGTTGACATGTTTTTAAAAATAGATGGGTGCGATGGAGAATCTGTGGATGCTTCACACACTGATGAAATTGACGTACTTGCGTTCAGTTGGGGGATGACTCAGTCCGGAAGCGCGCACATCGCAGGAGGTGGTGGGTCAGGTAAAGTCAACGTGCAGGATATGTCCGTGACCAAGTACCTGGATAAAGCCAGTACCGTATTGATGCAGAAATGCTGTTCCGGGAAGCACTTTCCATCGGCGGTCCTTGTCTGCCGCAAGGCTGGCGACACGCCGGTTGAATATTTCAAAGTGACGATGGAAGAAGTCCTGGTTACCAGTGTTTCCGAAGGCGGCGGTGGCGGCGAGGACAAGCAAACGGAAAACATTTCGCTGAACTTCGCCAAAGTAAAGGTGGAGTACACACCGCAGGCCGCAGATGGTTCTGCCGAAGGTGCAAGTGAGCTTGGGTGGAATATCATGACAAATGAGGAAATGTGATTCGCGATCAGTAGATTTTTGCAAAGGCGTATGGGAGACCCGGGTTCCGGGTCTCCCGCCGCCCTGTATGAACAATGAGTTCACAAACTACAAACCAGGATAATCAATGACAGCAGAAGAACTGGTACAGGCAGGTGAGGTTGAAGCAGCGCTGAGTGAACTGCAGCAGAGGGTACGCACCCAGCCCGCCGATTCTGGACTCAGAATTTTTCTTTTCCAATTAATGGCAATTCTCGGGCAGTGGAAACGTGCGCTGACCCAGCTTGAAGTCATTCACGATCTGGACAACAGCGCCTGGCCACTAGTGCATGCTTACCGCGAGGCTATTAATTGTGAACTGCACCGGGAAGCCGTATTCATGGGCAAGAGCAAGCCGTTGGTGCTGGGCGAGCCCCAGCAATGGATGGCTTTGCTGATCGAGGCCCAGCAGAGCTTTGCCCGGGATGAACTTGCGAATTTCCAGAGCCTGAATGCACAGGCATTCGAGCAGGCGCCCGCCTGTCGTGGAAAAATCAATGATGAGCCGTTCGAGTGGCTGGCGGATGCAGATCAGCGTTTTGGTCCCGTGCTGGAAATCATATTCAACGGGCAGTATTACTGGGCGCCGTTGCAAACCATCAAAATCCTGCGTACAGAACAACCATCAGGTTTGCGCGAGTTGGGCTGGTTGCCGGCGGAAATAACCTGGACCAATGGTGGCCAGAACATGGTGATGATACCGGCCCGGTACCCCCTGTTATCCGGTGTCGGCAATGAATATCTTCTCTCCAGGAAGACGGATTGGCAGGACCGGGGCCAGGATGTATTTGAGGGAGTCGGCCAGCGATTGTTTGCTACCGACCAGTCTGATTATCCACTGCTGACAGTCCGAACCATCGAGTTCGAAACCTGACCAGGACATGGGACAGTGGTCCTTAAAAGACAGGCTGCAACCTTCCTTGCTGGACCGGCTTACTGACCTGCGTCCAGATAAAAAGAGTGAAAGCTCTTCACAGCAGGTGCTCAGCCAGAAGCAATTCAAAGACGCTGTAATTCGTGATCTGGGTTGGTTGCTCAATTCGGTATCCATGGATTCTGTTTTTGATCTCTCAGCCTATCCGGAAGTAGAACATTCCGTCCTGAACTACGGCCTGCCGGATATTTCCGGACACACAGCCTCATCCATAGACACCTTCAAACTTGAGAAATCGCTAAAGCGCGCCATCTACGAATTCGAGCCCCGGTTCATAAAGAACAGCCTGAAAATCAAGATTCATGCCGACCCGAATGAGATGAGCCACAATTCTTTGGTGTTCGAAATTGAAGGTGTTGTGTTTGGACAACCCATGCCGTTCGAGGTGGTACTGCGCAGCGAGCTGGATCTCGAGTGTGGCCAGTTTAAAGTCCGGGATGAAAGGGGGTAATTCCGGATGGATCAAAGGCTGCTCAAGCACTACAACAATGAATTACATTTCATGCGTGAAATGGGTGCTGAATTTGCTCATTCCTACCCCAAAATTGCTGCGCGACTGGGCATTGAAAACGAGCAGTGCGCCGACCCATACGTAGAGCGCTTGCTGGAAGGATTTGCCTTTCTGACTGCCCGGGTGCAGCTCAAGATCGAAGAAGAGTTTCCAAAGTTCTGCCAGCAGCTCCTGTCGATGGTTTATCCTGATTATCTCAGCCCGCAGCCGTCAATGACGGTGGTACAGATGACACCGGATCCCGATGACAGCAGCACGGCGGAAGGATTCCTGCTGGAACGGGGTACCGCCTTGCGTGGCGGGCTGGGTGCTGGGATGCAAACCCGCTGTGAATATACAACTGCGCAAGACGTGGTGCTTTATCCCATCGAAGTCTCAGGTGCGGAATACCTGGGCAACCGGGCCTCGCTGGCTCACCTGGGGATCAGGCCGGAACGGGAAGTCGCAGCGGGTGTGCGCATTGAATTCAAAACGCTGGGTGGAACAGTGCTCAACGAGTTGCGGATGGATAACCTCCCGCTTTTCGTGGGTGGCAGCGGTCATATTCCCCTGTGGTTGTATGAGCAGATCCTGTGCAATGCCTGCGGTTTGTCAATCGTGACCGGTGATAAAGGCGACAGACATGCTGTCACTTTACCCGTAAGGAATATTCGCCGCATGGGCTTCGATGCAAAAGAGGCCATGCTCAATTATCGCTCACGGTCTTTTGATGGGTACCGATTATTGCGCGAGTATTTCGCCTTCCCTGAGCGTTACCGTTTTATAAATTTCTGCGGCCTGGCAGAAGCACTGGCAAATGTAGAAGCCACCAGGTTCGAAATAGTTATTCACCTTTCAAAACGAAGAAACGAGCTCGAAAATGTGGTCGACCAGAGTAACTTCCTGCCGTTCTGTACCACGGCGGTCAATATATTCGGTAAACGAGCGGACCGGATTCATATCAATGACAGGGATTACGAATACCACGTGGTGCCAGACCGCAGCAAGCCATTGGATTTTGAGGTTTACCAGGTACTTGGTGTCACCGGATATGGGACACATGCCCAGGACAGCCAGGTTTTCCTGCCTTTTTATGGAATGAGTGATGAGCAGTTGGCCGCCGAACAGTCAGCCTACTACACGGTGCAGCGAAAGCCTCGGGTGATGTCCTCGCGCCAGCGAGCCCAGGGTGCACGATCCGCTTACCTGGGCCAGGAAGTTTTCCTTTCATTGGTCGACGCCAATGAGGCGCCGTACAGTTCGGACCTGACTCAGTTAGGCATACGGACCCTGTGCACCAACCGGGACTTGCCGATGTTGATGCCCCTGGGGCAGAAAGGGGGTGATTTTACGCTGGAGATCAACGCACCCGTGAATATCATTCGCTGTGTTGCCGGCCCAACCCGGCCGGGGCCAGCGAGCTCGGGCGGCGCCCCGGGAGAGCTGACAACTACCGGTGATTACGCCTGGCGCATCATCAGCCACCTGTCGTTGAATTACCTGTCATTGATTGATCAGAGTCCACAAGAGGGTGCGGCGGCGCTAAGGGAATTGCTTGGCCTTTATTCCAACTACAGTACGCTTTCGGATAGACAAATCAACGGCATCCTGAGTATCAAGGCCAGGCCTGTAACCCGCCGCCTTCCCATACCAGGCCCCATCAGTTTCGGCCGCGGACTTGAAATCGAAGTGGTGCTGGAAGAGGCGGCATTCGAGGCAGGCGGCATGTATTTATTTGGTTCCGTGCTGGAAGAATGTTTCAGCAAATATGTTTCGATCAATAACCTGACCGAAACGGTCGTGCGTTCTGACAGAGATATCGAGATTGGCAGATGGCCGGTGAGAATGGGAACAAGACCGAAGCTGTAGTTTTTCTCAAGGAAATACAGCAGGCTCCGTACCACTTTGGTTTTTTCCAGGTGGTGAGGCGGATCAATTGTCATTTCAGTGACATGGCCCTCACGGGTACGGCGTATCGTCCCAGTGACGATCCCATCCGTTTTGGACAAACGCCGTACACGAATTTTGCCCCGTCAACCTTGAATTCACTGGAGTTTGACGGTCCACGCGGCGTTCCGCGCCTTTCGCAGCGTTTCCTTGGTTTGTTCGGACCCAATGGACCCTTGCCCACCCACCTGACGGAATATGCAAGGGACCGGTTGCGCCATCATCACGACGCGACCTTTGCACACTTCGCGGACTTGTTTCATCATCGGGCGGTCAGCCTTTTCTACCGTGCCTGGGCGCAGGGGCAACCCACCGTACAACACGACCGGCCTGAGCAGGACCGGTTTTCATTCTATATGGGCGCCCTGACAGGCCTCGGCATGCCGGCGTTCAGAGATGCTGATGAAATGCCGCATGCGGCAAAACTGCACTTTGCAGGACATTTGAGCAGTCTTCCCAGGCATGCTGCCGGCCTGACTTCAATCCTGGAAAGTTACTTTAAGGTACCTGCCCGCATTATTGAATTTGTGGCGCACTCGTTGACGATCCCGCCTGGCGATCGCCTGAAACTGGGCAGCAACCCGGATTTGGGCAGGCTGGGGTTGAGCGCCGTACTGGGTGAAAAGGTGTGGCAGCGGCAGGACAAGTTTCAGATTTGCCTGGGCCCGCTGAGCCTGGACGAATACGAGTCGTTTCTGCCCTCTGGAAAATCATTCAAAGCGCTGGTTGCCACGGTGCGCAATTACCTGGGCCTGGAATTGTTATGGGAAACCCAGTTGTTATTGAAAGGTTCGGAAAAACCGGTTACCTGCCTCGGTAAACAGGGTGCTTTGGGCTGGACCAGTTGGCTTCAGTCGGAGGAAGAAGAGGAAGAAGAGGAAGAAGAAGTAGGCGACCTGGTGCTGCAGGCGGCCAATTATCTGGCCTAAACCGCATGTTGCACTAGTGCTCTGTCACGCTTATATTGTTGGGTTCAGCGAGTCGTGAAGCGGTCGTTCGCGGTGTTACGCCTCTGGGCAAGGACCAGCCATTGCCGGCGAGACGTGCCTAGCGCCCAACCGCTTCACGACTCGCTGAACCCAACAATATAAGCGTGACAGAACACTGGCTGAGACAAGAACGCTTCAGAACGGTAAAATCCGCTGATGAGTTTGAAATACTTTGGAACAGACGGTGTGCGCGGTCGCGTTGGGGAGCATCCCATCACGGCAGACTTCATGATGAAACTGGGACGCGCCGCAGGAATAGTCCTCGCCAGGGGTGACAAGCGGGCGGTGGTCATCGGCAAAGATACTCGAATTTCTGGTTACATGTTTGAGTCTGCACTCGAAGCCGGCCTGGCGGCAGCGGGGGCAAACGTTTTGTTGCTCGGGCCAATGCCTACACCTGCCGTTGCGTACCTGACACGGACCCTGTATGCCTGCGCTGGAATCGTGATTTCAGCGTCTCATAACCCCTTTGAAGATAACGGCATCAAGTTTTTCTCCGCCGACGGGGAAAAGCTCCCCCCGGAAACCGAGCAGGCCATGGAACAGGAACTGGCAATGCCGTTTGTTACCGTGGATTCGACGCATATGGGCAAGGCCCAGCGAGTGGATGACGCGGCAGGCCGCTATATTGAATTCTGTAAGGGCACCATGCCTTTTGGGACCCTGCTGGGCGACCTGAGAATTGCCCTGGACTGTGCAAACGGCGCAACTTACAAGGTGGCGCCCATGGTCTTTCGGGAACTGGGCGCCAGGGTTCACTTGATCGGTGACGAACCCGATGGCCTCAACATCAATCATCAATGCGGGTCAACGTATCCGGAGGCTGTGCAGGAAAAAGTCATTAGTTGCGGTGCTGACGTTGGAATCGCCCTCGATGGTGATGGTGACCGCGTCATCATGGCTGACCGGAACGGGGAGATCGTTGATGGTGACGAACTTTTGTACATTATCGCCACTGCGCGCCAGGACGAAGACCGTCTGGAAGGCGGTGTGGTCGGCACGGTAATGAGCAATTTCGGCCTGGAAATGGCTTTGAAGGAGCGTAATATACCGTTCCTGAGAACCCCGGTGGGTGACCGCCACATTCACCGTGCGTTGACTGAAAATGGCTGGAAACTGGGTGGCGAAGCCTCGGGGCATCTCCTGTCCCTTGATCGCACCAGCACCGGTGATGGAATCGTCAGCGCCCTGCAGGTGCTGGAAATCATGGTGCGTAGCGGAAAAAGCCTGGATGAACTCAAACAGGGCATGTGGAAATTCCCCCAGATCATGATCAATGTTCCGGTATCGGCGGCCGGTCAACAGCGCTTGTCCGGATCTGAAAAGATCAATGAAGTAGTGCGCGGCATCGAGGCTGAATTGGACGGAAGGGGGCGCGTCATACTCAGGCCCTCCGGCACAGAGCCCTTGATCCGTGTCACGCTGGAGGGTGATGACCGGGACCAGGTAGAACGCCTGGCGAAGCATCTGGCGGATACGGTTCGAGAAGAATTGCAGGGCTGAATCGGGTTCCCGCCTTTTCAGATAACCCCGAGTTCTTTACCGACCTTCACGAAGGCATCAACGGCACGGTCCAGGTGCTTGCGTTCATGTGCCGCTGAGAGTTGTACGCGGATACGGGCTTCGCCTTTGGGTACGACCGGGAAGAAGAAACCGATGACGTAGATTCCTTCTTCGAGCAGTTTTGCTGCGAATTCCTGGGCCAGCGGCGCATCGTAGAGCATGACCGGTACGATCGGGTGTTCCCCCGGCTTGATGTCAAAACCTGCGGTGGCCATGGCTGATCGGAAATAACGTGTGTTTTCTTCCAGCCGGTCGCGCAGTTCGGTGCTTGCGGAAAGTTTTTCGAACACACGGATTGACGCCGCGACCAGGGCCGGGGGAAGGGTGTTTGAAAACAGGTAGGGCCGCGAACGCTGGCGCAGCAGGTCGATGATTTCCTGGCGGCCGGTGGTGAAGCCACCCGATCCGCCGCCAAGCGCCTTGCCCAGGGTGGAAGTAAATATATCCACCTTGTCCATTACGCCGAGGTATTCCGCGGAACCCCTGCCGGTGGGCCCGAGGAAGCCGGTGGCGTGGCTGTCATCCACCATTACCAGGGCATCATAGCGTTCGGCCAGTGCAGTAATTTTATCGATTTTCGCGATGTATCCATCCATGCTGAATGCGCCATCAGTGGCGATCAGCCGAGTGCGGCAATTCCGGGTCGATTGCAGGATTTTTTCCAGGGCTTCCATGTCGCTGTTCGGGTAACGGTGGCGTTGTGCTTTACACAGCCGGATTCCGTCGATGATCGATGCATGGTTGAGCGCATCGGAAATTACCGCATCCTCCGGGCCCAGGATGGTTTCGAACAGGCCGCCATTGGCATCGAAGCAGGAAGTGTAAAGAATGGTGTCATCCGTGCCGAAGAAGCGGGAAATGGTGTGTTCCAGCTGCTTGTGCAGATCCTGGGTGCCGCAGATGAAGCGCACCGAGGCAAGTCCGAAACCGTGGTCGTCCAGCGCCTTGTGCGCCGCGGCAATCACTTCCGGGTCGTCCGCCAGGCCAAGGTAGTTATTGGCGCAGAAATTGAGGACCTCGCTGCCGCCCTGGACTTTTATTTCCACACCTTGTGGGGTCGTGATGACCCGCTCTTCTTTGTAGAGTCCGGCCTGGCGTATTTCTTCCAGCGTATCCTGTATTCTATCTAAAGTATTCATTTTTACTCCTTTAAAGGAGTATTACTCCTTGATATTTCTCAGATATTTCCTGTCCAGTCACAAACAACTTTACCGCATTGCCCATCGATCATCAGTTGAAAACCCTGCTGAAAGTCATCGACGGGGATGTGATGAGTCATGGCTTTGTGCAGCGGAAAACCGGTAAGGACCATCTGCGTCATTTTGTACCAGGTTTCATACATGCGCCGCCCGTAGATGCCGTGCAATTCCAGCCCTTTGAAAATAATCTGGTCCCAGTCACAGCCCGTTCCATCTGGCAACAGGCCCAGCAGCGCTACTTTTCCGCCGTGGTACATGTGGTGCAGCAGGTCATTGAAGGCCGTCGGGTTGCCGGACATCTCCAGGCCAATATCAAAACCGTCGATCTGCAACTCGCTGACCACGTCGGCGATTGACTCTTGCCGGACATTCACGGTACGGCTGGCGCCCATGTTTTTGGCCAGATTGAGCCGGTAATCATTGACGTCCGTGATCACCACATGGCGTGCGCCTACATGACGGCAGATTCCTGCTGCGATGATACCGATCGGACCCGCGCCCGTGATCAATACGTCTTCACCGACCAGGTCAAACTGCAGGGCGCAGTGGGCGGCATTTCCAAACGGGTCAAAAAAAGCAGCCAGCTCCGGAGCAATCTGATCGGGGATTGGCCACAGATTGCTGGAAGGCACCACGACATACTCGGCGAACGCACCATGGCGGTTGACACCGATACCGACGGTATTGGGGCAGGTATGCGGGTGTCCTGCACGGCAGTTGCGGCAGTGGCCGCAAACGATATGCCCTTCGGCCGACACCCGGTCCCCTTCCATGTAGCCGGTGACGCCTTCGCCCAGTTGCTTGATGCGTCCGACAAATTCATGGCCGATGACCAGGCCGGGTTGAATAGTGCGTTGCGCCCAGTCATTCCACTGGTAGATATGCACATCGGTACCGCAAATGGCGGTCTTTTCGACCTTGATCAGTACTTCATTGGTGCCGGGTACCGGTATTGAAACCTGTTCCATCCATATACCGGCGCCGGCTTCGCGTTTCACCAGCGCACGCATGGTCTGGCTCATCACAGCTCCTGAATTCAATTTGATGACGGGTTTCTTAGACTTTGAATTATAACTTAATCAGAAGCTCCCCCGGTCATGGTTCAGGGCCCTGAACCGGGTTTTTCAACTGATGCATGACTGAAGTCAGGGCCCTTGCAGCGGAAGCCCTCAGGCAATAGTCGGCATGCAGGCTGAGCGGTGTTTCCTGTGGATTGATTTCTACCAGGATGGCGCCGTTTTCCAGGGCCAGCAGAGGAAGACTGGCAGCGGGTTGAACCAACGATGTGGTGCCAATGGAAAAACAGAAATCACACAGGACGGCTGCATTCATAGCCGCATCCATGGCCCCCGCAGGCAGGGATTCCCCGAACCACACCACGTCCGGGCGCGCCAGGCCATCCTGAGCCCACGGCGACCGCGGCGGGCAGTCGTTTGATTTCGCCAGCCATTCGCCGTCGATCGGCCGGGATGTCAGGTGACAGATCGAGCGCATGATATTGCCATGCAATTCGATCACGTTGCCAGAGCCGGAACGTTGATGGAGCGCATCCACGTTCTGGGTCACTATGGACAGCCGGAGGACCATCGATTCGAGTTCCACCAGTGCAAAATGGCCGGCGTGTGGTTCTGCATCCCTGACTTTTTCGCGACGCTCCTCGTACCATGACCAGACTCGTGCGGGATGAGCGGAAAACGCCTGTGGTGTTGCGAGGTCTTCCGGGCGGAATTTTGCCCACAGACCGGTCTGGGCATCCCGGAAGGTTGCGATGCCGCTTTCGGCCGACATGCCGGCGCCGGTGAACACTACTACATGTTCTGCGTCCTGGAGACGTTCCAGTAATGCTTCGGGCAACAGCAAGGTGTCGTTTTGCTCCATGGAAAAGTTTCTCAAAGCATGGCGAAACGCGGGTCTTGGGTGTATTCTACGCGGTTCTCAGGCCCCAGGCCCGGGATATTGGTGCAATAATGCAAGGCGGATCCTCAGAATCAAGAAAAGATGAAAGGCAAGCTATATATCAAGACACACGGCTGTCAGATGAACGAGTACGATTCCATGAAGATGGTGGACGTGCTGGCGGCATCCCATGGCCTGGAACTGACGGATCGGGAAGAGGACGCTGATGTAATCCTGATCAACACTTGTTCAATTCGGGAAAAAGCCCAGGAAAAAGTTTTTTCACAGCTCGGCCGCTGGAAGAATTTAAAGCGTGGGAACCCCGGGCTGGTCATTGGAGTCGGGGGCTGCGTGGCCAGCCAGGAAGGAAAGGCCATAATCGACCGTGCGCCCATCGTGGACCTGGTATTCGGTCCCCAGACATTGCATCGCTTGCCGGCAATGCTCGACAGCGTAAAAACTACCGGTAAGCCGTCGATTGACATTTCATTTCCGGAAGTGGAAAAGTTCGATAATCTCCCGGAACCCGGTGCGCAGGGTCCCACTGCTTTTGTGTCCGTGATGGAAGGTTGCAGCAAGTACTGTACATTTTGCGTTGTTCCTTATACCCGTGGTGAGGAAGTCAGCCGTTCCTTCGATGACGTCGTTGCTGAATGTGCGACCCTGGCCGGGAAAGGCGCCAGGGAGATCAATTTGCTCGGACAGAACGTAAATGCTTATCGCGGCCCCATGCACGACGGCACAACAGCCGATTTGGCTTTGCTGATCCATTATGTTGCCGCGATTGAAGGCATCGGGCGCATTCGATTCACCACCTCGCATCCCATGGAGTTTTCACAGAACCTTAACGATGCCTTCGGCGAAGTGCCGGAACTGGCGAATTACCTGCATTTGCCTGTACAGAGCGGTTCTGACAGGGTGCTGGCTCTGATGAAACGTGGCCACACCGTCCTGGAATACAAGCAGAAAATTCGCCGCCTGCGTGAAAAGCGGCCCGATATCAGCCTGTCATCGGATTTCATTGTTGGTTTTCCCGGTGAAACCGAGCGTGACTTTGAGGATACTTTGAACTTGATCGCCGATCTGAATTTTGACCAGAGTTTCAGTTTTATATTTTCTGCCCGCCCGGGTACCCCTGCTGCAAGCCTGCCGGATGACTTGTCTCTGGACGCGAAAAAGGAGCGCCTGAGGCGCTTGCAGGAATTGGTGAACAGCCAGGCTGCCCGGATCAGCAGGGATATGGTAGGGAACAAACCAAAGGATCCTGGTTGAGGGCTTCAGCAAGAAGACTTCCGAGCAACTCGCCGGCCGGACCGAAAACAACCGTGTGGTCAATTTCGACGGTAATCCCCGGTCTGATTGGCCAATTTGCCGATGTCGTCATTACCGAGGCCCTGAGTCACTCCTTGCGGGGACGCGTGGTACTGCGGGAACTCAAATCTAGTACTCCTTCAAGGAGTACCAGGGCAATTGCATGAGTGAAAGGATTTCCTTTGAACTCGAGCCGGCCGACACGCTGAGGCTCGCCAATCTTTGCGGCCAGTTCGATGAACATCTGAAACAGATCGAATCCAGGCTGGGCGTGGATATTTTCTGCAGCGGTAACCTGTATACCGTGCAGGGAGAAAGTCACCCTGTCCAGGCTGCCCGCTACCTGCTGCACAGCCTGTACCGGCTCACTGAATCAGAAGTGTTGACCCCCGGTCTGATCAATCTCCATCTGCAGGAATCAGGGAATAGCGGAACTGGAGGAGCAGCTCAGTATCTGCTGATCCGTCTTCCGAGGTGACCGTGAAGACCAAGCGCGGAATGATCCGGGGGCCGTGGTCCAAATCAGAAGCGGTACCTGATAAATATTTCGACACACGCGATTAATTTTGGTGTCGGCCCGGCCGGGACCGGGAAAACCTACCTGGCCGTGGCATGCGCAGTGGCTGCATTGCAAAATGATCAGGTTCAGCGGATTGTGTTGGTGCGCCCGGCGGTGGAAGCGGGCGAACGCCTGGGGTTTCTGCCCGGGGATATGGCGCAGAAAGTTGATCCCTACCTGAGGCCATTGTATGACGCACTTTACGAGATGATGGGTTTCGAACGCGTAGCGACTATGATGGAACGAAACGTGATCGAAGTAGCACCTCTGGCGTTCATGCGGGGCCGCACCCTGAACGACGCCTTCGTCATCCTCGACGAAGCCCAGAATACCACCAGGGAACAAATGAAAATGTTCCTGACCCGCATCGGTTTCGGCTCTACCGCCGTGGTCACCGGTGACATAACCCAGATCGACCTGCCGCGCAAAAGCATGTCCGGCCTGAAGCACGCTCTGGGTATTCTTGCCGGTGTGAAGGGCGTCAGTTTCAGTTATTTTGCTGCGGCCGACGTGGTTCGTCATCCGATGGTGCAACACATTGTCGAAGCTTATGAAGCCGAATCCAAGGACTGAGGTACTCCTTCCACGTGATAATTGCAGTCCAGAACGCGACTTCATTTTACACCGGTGCCATCTGATCAACAGTTTGCACGATGGGCAAGCGCCGCATTGCACAAGCATGGTGACGCAGAGCTGCTGATTCGACTCGTTGACCGGCGGGAGAGCCGGCAGCTCAACACTCGATATCGCCACAAGAACAAGGCCACCAACGTGCTTTCCTTTCCCGCTGATCTGCCGGAGGAGGTCGGGGCTGGCGCTGTTGGGCGACATCATAATTTGTGCGCCGATCGTCGCTGAGGAGGCCCGGGATCAGCACAAAACAGCCGAAGCCCACTGGGCCCACCTTACCATTCACGGCATTCTCCACCTGCTGGGTCATGACCATCAGCTTGAAGAAGAAGCGTCTGCAATGGAATCCCTCGAAACCAGAATCCTGAATTCTCTTGGCTTTCCCGACCCGTACCTTTGCTGAATGCAGTCCCAGTTTGGCAAAAGCCCGTTCGGAGCAAGGGGTCTTCTTCCAGGACCCTTTGAAACACGATGTTTCAAGAGGAAGCCCCATGGACGGGTTTATGCTGTGTCCTGGAAGAAGACCCCTTGCTTCGGGCGGGCACCCGCAAGTAGTACAACATACGGTTGAACAACATTGCCGGGGTTTACAGCCACCAGGGAACGGTTCAAACAGAAGAAATATCTGTGTTCCTGAAAAAACTACTGGATTAGCGGCGCGAGCGGCCCTATATTCGTGGTGACGCGATTGGCGTTGCCAGTTTTATAAACATGAACGAAGACCAATCGAACGGCGGTTCCGGGAAAACGACCTGGGTCGAGAAGATCGGCAAGGCCTTTTCCAGCCACCCCCGGGACCGTGACGAGTTGATAACACTCCTGAAAGAAACCTGTGAAAACGGCATAATCGATACCGATGCACTGGCCATGATGGAAGGTGCAATCGAAGTTTCAGAAACCCAGGTGCGTGATGCCATGATTCCACGGTCGCAAATGATCGTGGTCCACAATGACTCCCAGCTGGACGAATTTCTTCCTCAAATACTTGAATCAGGGCATTCCCGCTTCCCGGTTGTAGGCGAGGACAAGGACGAGGTCGTCGGAATCCTGCTGGCCAAAGATCTCCTGCCGCACCTGGCGTCCGGCGGTGAGCAGTTTGATCTTGCCGAGACCATACGTGCGGCCGTCGTTATTCCTGAAAGCAAACGCCTGAACCTGTTGTTGCGTGATTTTCGTTCCAGCAGGAACCATATGGCCATCGTGGTCGATGAGTACGGCGGAGTCTCCGGATTGATCACCATTGAAGATGTTCTGGAAGAAATCGTCGGTGAGATTGATGATGAATATGATGAAGAGGAAGAGGCGCTGATTCTGCCTCTGGATGAGAACCGGTACCAGGTCCAGGCACTGTCACCAATCGATGATCTGAATGACATGTTCGACAGCGATCTCAGCGATGACGACTATGGAACAGTGGGTGGCTTGCTGCTTGCAGAATTCGGACGCGTGCCCGAGCATGGTGACACGGTTGTACTCGACGACCGGTTCGAGTTTCGGGTGATCAAGGCGGATAACCGCCGCATCATCACACTGGAATTGAATGTTCTGGACTAAAATTCTGTCCTGGTCGCGCATGATGCGCGCAGTGTGCTGCGGATTGATCTACCTGGCTGTGATGTCCCCCTGGTCTTTCACGTTCGCCATGGATGAACCGGCGCCGTCGACCGAAGTCTGCCCGGTTACTTACGGGCCCAGGTGACATTTACTGGCAGCCATCTGGTCCTCACGCCATCTGGATACGTGATGCAGACCTGGGTCTCGATCATGTCTTTAATTTCGGTTTTTTTGACTTCAAGCAGGAAAATTTCTTCCTGCGCTTCCTGCAGGGCAGACTGTTTTATTTTTCAGCAGCCCAGCCTGCGCAGCGTGAATTTTCAAGCTATATCGACGAAAATCGCTCCATCCGCGCGCAGCGATTGAAGCTCCCGCCGGAGCAATCATTGCGGCTGGTGGAATACCTGGTTGACGAAGTCCACCCGGAAAACCGGGACTATCTTTACGATTATTACACCTATAATTGTTCAAGCCGGGTCCGGGATGCACTGGACCTGGCGCTGGGGGGCACATTGGCAAGCAGCTTCCAGCCCGTCACCGGGGAGCAGAGTTGGCGTGACCACACGCGCAGGCTTACCGTTGGGGATTTCTGGCTTTACCTGGGCCTGGAAATTGCCCTGGGCGCAAAGATTGATCAGCCCATCAGCCAGTGGGATGAGTTTTTCATACCGTCTGAGCTGGCCGCATCCCTGGCTGAAATGGAGTATACGAGCGCGGACGGATTGCAGTCGTTGGTCACTGAGGATGTGATGTTGTACCAGTCATCACTGCAACCGCCTCCTTTGGTGCCGGGAACCTGGTGGCCGCGGTATTTATTGATGAGCATGGGATTGTTGGCCATCGCCTGGTTGGCTTGCCGCCTGTTCAGGGTGCTGAATCCTGTGCTGCTGGTTCAGGGCTGGCTCCTGCTTTCAGGACTGGCGGGCATGATCATAATCTATGTATGGTTTTTTACGGATCACGTCGCAGCCGGTCAAAACCTGAATCTACTGGTTTTTAATCCGCTGTGGTGGGTGGTTCTGTACTGGAAACTGAATAAAGCCGCTGGACCGGTTCTGCTTCTGGCGTCGGCGCTGGCCTTGTCGATGGCTCTGTTACCACCGCATCAGTACACGCTGGATGTGCTGGCCGCATTTTTACCCTTGAATATTGCTTCGGGCATAAGCCTTATATTATTCAGGCGCCGATCTCGGCGAGCAGATCCGCCTGGTGCTCCTGTAACAGGGGATCGATGATCATATTGAGATTACCGCTGAGTATTTCGTCCAGCTTGTAAAGCGTCAGGTTGACGCGGTGATCGGTGATTCTGCCCTGGGGGAAATTGTAGGTCCGGATGCGTTGCGAACGGTCGCCGCTCCCTACCTGCAGCCGCCTGGACTCCGCGACTTCAGATTGCTGGCGGCTGCGTTCCTGCTCGAGCAGGCGCGATTTCAGCAGGGACATGGCCCTGGCCCGATTTTTATGTTGTGAACGCTCGTCCTGGCACTCAACCACGATTCCGCTGGTCAGGTGTGTGATCCGGACCGCAGAGTCGGTCTTGTTAACGTGCTGGCCACCCGCACCGGAAGCCCTATAGGTATCGATGCGCAAGTCTGCCGGATTGATATCGATTTCCTCGACATCTTCAATTTCCGGCAAGATTGCGACGGTGCAGGCAGAAGTATGGATCCGGCCCTGGGACTCTGTTTCCGGCACTCGTTGCACCCGGTGCGTTCCTGATTCAAACTTGAATCGCGAATACGCGCCCTGTCCGGCTACGCGGACGATGATTTCCCTTGAACCCGCCGTGCTCACCGGGATTTTCGCTGAGCACTTCCATCGACCAGCCCTGTGCCTCGGTATACTTTTGATACATCCTGAACAGGTCGCCGGCAAACAGGGCGGCCTCGTCTCCACCGGTGCCTGCCCGGATTTCGAGGAATAAGTTGTTATCGTCATTCGGATCTTTCGGCAGCAGCAACAATTGCAGGGTGCGCTCCAGTTCTTCAAGCCGCTGATTGCCTGTTGCAAGTTCATCTTCGGCTAAAGCCTGCAATTCAGGGTCATCCTCGCCCAGCATTTGACTGGCCTCATCAACGCCGGTACGGGTCTGCTGCCAATCACGCCAGGACAATACAAGCGGCTCGAGCTGGGCATATTCCCGTGACAGATCACGGAATCGGTTCTGGTCTGAAAACACTTCCGGTTCTGACAGAAGCAGTGCGATTTCTTCATGTCTGGCTGAAATCTGTCGCAAGCTGTCGGCAATTGAATCCTTCATTGGTACTCCTTCAAGGCGATATTGCCGTGTTCAGCACTAATTTTCCTCCGCACCGTCTGGTTTGAAAATCCAGTCTGCGGCCTTGAGTATTTCATAGTCCTGGTTTTCGGCTGCCTCACGCAGGCGCTTGCTGGGCATATGAAGGAAACGATTGGTCAGTGTGCTGGCCAGTTGCTGGAGCACTTCCGAGGGGTCCTGTCCAGCGTTCAGCTTTTTCAGCGCCTTGTCCGTCAGGTCTTTTTCATTTGCATGAGACAGCTGGCGTATGTGTTTCAAAGAACGGGCGGCACGGATGCCGTACAACCACCGCATGAAGTCATTAACGGCCGCATCCACATCAGCCAGCGCCGATTTCGCGGCTTCATTCCTGTGGTTCATGTTTTCATCGACAACCTGCTGTAGATCATCGATGGTATACAGGTAGACGTCTTTCAGGCTGGATACTTCGGGCGCGATATCCCTGGGCAGAGCGATATCCACCAGGAACATGGGCCGGTGCCGGCGTTTGCGCAGCGCTGCCTTGATGTCCCGTTTACTGATCACCGGCTCCGGACTCGCCGTGGAACTGATCAGGATATCTGCATCGGGCAGGGCTTTGTCGAGTTGATCAAGCGTCATGGCGGTGGCATCCAGCTCGGCGGCCAGTTCTTCAGCTTTTTCCATGCTGCGGTTAACGATCAGCAGCTTGGCGACGCCTTGTTCCCGCAGGTGACGGCCACACAGCTGGACCATTTCGCCAGCACCAACCAGGACCACGGTTTGTGAACTCAGATCACCAAAAATCTGCCTGGCAAGTACCACGGCGGTATAGGCAACCGATACCGGCCGATCATTGATTCCGGAAGAATTCCTGATGGCTTTCGCCGCTGCAAAAGTGTGTTGAAATAGCCGGTCCAGCACTTTACCCATGCTGCTGGTATCGTGTGCCTGTTGCCAGGCTTCCTTGAGCTGTCCCAGGATCTGGTTCTCGCCCAGCACCAGTGAATCAAGACCACTGGCTACGCGAACCAGGTGGCGTACCGCTTTTTCACCTTCATGGAAATAAAAATATTCGTTCAGTGTCCCCCGCCGGGATGCCGTTGGCCTGGTGAAACCAGTTGATAAGGTCATTTTTA
>PVMK01135727.1_pt1:0-35000 | contig 42047 bp, 29 predicted proteins | sample 1853481 | NCBI WGS metagenome assembly PVMK01 (sample SAMN08533507, study PRJNA380276) | Marine sediment metagenome, whole genome shotgun sequencing project.
CGTGCCGGTAAATCCTGGTCAAGGTGTTGACGAATTACTTCCAGGAATTCGGTGCCGAATTTTTCCAGTTTGGCATCCCCAACGCCGTTGACATGCAGTAGTTCAGATTCCCGGGTGGGTTGCTGTTCGAGAATTTCCATTAGTGTGCTGTCGTGGAAAACCATGTACGGCGGGATTCCGTGTTCATCCGCGAGGTTTTTACGGCAGGCGCGCAATGCTTCCCAGAGCGCCTGGTCTTCATCGGCAATATCGACCGCCTTGCGGGATTTTCGAGTTTGTTTCTTTTCCACCTGTTCTTCCCTGAGCCACAGCTTCAGTTCTCCCTTGAGCAGGGGCCTGGACTCCGCGGTCAGCTGCAGGGCGCCGAATTGTTCTGCATTGGTCACCAGGTATTCCTGGACAATGAGCTGCCGTATTACCGAGCGCCACTGATTTGCCGACAGTTCGCTGCCGACGCCATATGTGCTGAGGCTTGTGTGACCATGCTGACGGACTTTGTCGGTCTCCTTGCCCAGCAGCACGTCGATAACATGGCCGGAGCCAAATCGTTGCCCGGTACGGTAAATACAGGACAGCAACTTCTGGGCCACTTCGGTGCCGTCCCAGGTAACCGGTGGATTCAGGCAGGTGTCGCAGTTTCCGCAGGGTTGCGGCAATTCTTCTCCAAAGTAGGCCAGTAATGGCTGCCTGCGGCAGGTGGTCACTTCGCACCAGCCCAGTAATGCATTGAGCTTGTTTTTCTGGTTGCGACGGTATGTTTCATTTCCGTCTGACTGGTCAAGCATCTGGCTGCGCTGCACCACATCACTGAGGCCGTATACCATCCAGGCCTGGGCAGGTTGTCCGTCCCGGCCGGCGCGGCCGGTTTCCTGGTAGTAGGCTTCCATGCTGCCGGGCAGGTCAAGGTGGGCAACGAATCGCACATCCGGTTTATCAATTCCCATACCAAATGCGATGGTAGCCACGACAATGACATCATCTTCGTTCAAAAATCTCGACTGGTTGGCGGTGCGATCCCTGCGGTCCATTCCGGCGTGATAGGGCAGGGCGTTGAATCCTTCACCAGCGAGCCATTGAGCGGTTGCGTCAACTTTCTTTCTCGACAGGCAATATACGATGCCGCATGTGCCCTGGTAGTCTTTCAGGAATCGCAAAAGCTGGGTTTTTGCATTGTGTCTTGCGGTTACAGAATAGCGAATATTTGGGCGGTCAAAGCTGCTGATGAATTCCCGGGCCTTCTCAAGCCCGAGGTTGCTGGCAATGTCCAGTCGTGATTCCGGTGTGGCGGTGGCAGTCAGGGCCATGCGGGGAACGGCGGGAAATTGTTCGGCGAGTTTTCCCAACGCCAGGTAATCGCGCCGGAAATCATGGCCCCACTGGGATACGCAGTGGGCTTCATCGATGGCTATCAGTGAAATACTGAATCCACTTAGCCACTTTAGCGTTCCGTCAAGCATCAGGCGTTCCGGTGAGACATAGAGAATGTCCACGGTGCCGGCACCGATTCGTTGAGCGATATCCTTTTTTTGGCCCGCATCCAGGGTTGAATTCAGGAATTCCGCCCGGATGCCCATTTGTTGCAGTACCGAAACCTGGTCCTGCATCAGCGCAATCAGCGGCGATACAACAATCCCCATGCCCGGGCGAACCAGGGCTGGCACCTGGAAACATATCGACTTACCGCCCCCGGTAGGCATCAGCACAACGCAATCCTCTCCGCGTATTGCGGACTCGATTATTTCCTGCTGCTGCCCACGGAAGGATTCATATCCATAGTACTGCCTGAGAATATCCCCTGCACACAGATCCATACCCTTGTTCAATACGATCGCTCAGGATGATAGTAAACCGGACTCAAATGAGGCCGATTTACTATCATCCCGAAGATATCCGTTACTGTTTTTGCAACGCTGATAGCCGCGTTTTGCCTCTTTCTTGCGATCAAGGAACTGACTGGAGCGGTTGAATTTTCCCGCATGCCTGGCAACCGGATTTGCTTTACGAGTCCCGGGGCTCGCTGCCTGTTTCTTCATGGTATTCAGTAGTCTGGTGTCTGGGGGGCGGATAATATCGTGTTAAGGCGCCCCGGGCCAGTACCCCGAAACAACCAGGCAGGTCTGTTGTCGGGACAACCGCAGTGCGCAATGCAGCGTCATAATGGTTACACTATTCGAAAATCACCTGTTCACCGCACTAATGACTTTGTTCACGGTCATACAGCCATGTCGAAAATATTAATTTTCGCAGCGACTATGCTGCTCGCTGGCCCAAGCCACGGTTTTTCGCTGTTTGGCGATTCAGAGACAACCCGCTACTGGTCGCAGTCAAACCAGGATAACCAAATCACAGTGGACCACTCGCGCTGGGATGGCCTGCTTGAACGCTATATCCGCGAGGACAACGGCATCAACCTGTTTGACTACAATTCAGTCAGTACCCAGGACCAGGACCTGTTGTCCGGATACCTTGCATCCCTGCAGCAGATCAGGGTTACCGAACTCAATTCATCGGAACAGTTTGCATACTGGATTAATTTGTACAACGCATTGACACTTCGTGTCATTCTCGATCACTACCCTCTGGAAAGCATCATGGATATTTCCTATGGGCTGACATCGAGCGGCCCGTGGAGCGAAGAACTGGTGACCGTGGAGGGCAGGCCCCTCAGCCTTGATGCCATCGAGCATGAGATTCTCAGGCCCATTTTCATGGACAACCGGATTCACTACGCGGTCAACTGTGCGTCAATCGGATGTCCCAACCTGCAGCAAAATGCGTTTACGGCCGAAAATATTGAGGCCATGCTGGATATGGCTGCACGACAATATGTAAACCATCCTCGTGGTGTCTCGGTGACAGGAAACAGGCTGGTCGTGTCCAATATTTATGATTGGTACGATGAAGATTTCGGCGACAGTGAACGAGAAGTAATCAAGCATCTCCTGCTGTACGCTGACCCGGATTTGACCGGCCGGCTGGAAGGCTTCAAGTCAATTGACGATTACCAGTATGACTGGTCAATTAACGATTAGATCGACATGATCAACGGCAGGCACATTACCGTCATCATTCCTGCACTGAATGAAGAAAATGCGATCTCCAGGGTTATTGGCGATCTACCCGAAGTTGTGGACAGGGTGATCGTTGTGGATAACGGATCTGTTGATGACACTGCGATACGCGCACGGCAGGCCGGGGCGACGGTAGTCACCGAACATAAAAAGGGATATGGATCGGCCTGTATTGCAGGCATTCACGAAAGTGGGGACACCGATATTCTTGCTTTCATTGACGGTGATTACAGTGACTACCCGGAGGACCTGTGGACAATCCTCGAACCCCTTGCCAATGATCACTGTGACCTGGCAATCGGCTGTCGGCGGCAGGACCCAGACGCGCCGCCCGCGCTGCCGCGCCACCAGAAATGGGGCAACCGGTTAGCCTGCTGCGTGATCCACCTCATCCATGGATTTAAATACGAAGACCTGGGACCAATGCGATGCCTTACCCGGGACACCCTTGAGAAGCTGCAGATGCAGGACAGCGATTTCGGCTGGACCGTTGAAATGCAGATCAAGGCATCACGTGCAGGGGCAAGAATTCTGCAGGTGCCGGTACGTTACCGGCTGCGTATTGGTGAGTCAAAAATATCCGGGACATTTACCGGGGCCGTGATGGCGGCATACAAAATTGCCTACTGGACGGTGAAGCTGGCGTTTACGCCAAAATCCCTCAGTTTGCGCTGATCCCGGGCGTTATTGCGCGATTCGGAAACGGCCTGCCCTGAAGTCGAAAAACAGGGCGATACTGATAGCGCCGATTTCCAGGGATTTTGCAAACGGGTCAATCTGGTAGGCCCCGAGGCCGGATTCAACCAGGTGCAGGCCGGTAACGTAACTCAGGGATACCACCACCGAAGCCGTCCACGCCCAGTAGCTTGGTCGTATAACGGCATAAGGCAAGAGCCAGGCCAGGTACCAGGGATTGACTACCGGCGACAGCAGGAAAAACATCCCGAATACCCAGTCCATACGAGGAAATTCCGTGGCCGGGCGGTGACGGTAATAGCTGGCGAAATAGGCGCCATACCAGGCAAGGAACAAGCCCAGGCATAACAGTCTTGCTGAAAAATCACTGGTCAGCATGCGCACCACTTCAAATACCGAAGCATTGAACTCCCACCGCTCTACAAAAATACCCAGGACAATCATGTCGGTCTGACCCTGGAACAGGAACGGCAGGTACAAAACGAGCATTACACCAAAAACAATCAGCCAGCAGCGAAACGGTTGCCTGAACAGGAAAAACGGCAATGCAAGCAGGGCAAATACTTTTGCGGTGCAGGCCAGCCCCACCAGTATTGAAGCGTAATAGTGACGGCCGTGATAGCGGCATGTAAATGCCATAACCAGCAGGAAAGCCCCGATCACATCCGGATGCGCAGTGAATGCGATCTCCTTGAGCACCAGTGGAGACCAGGCGTACAGCATCACCGACCGCGGGCTGGCAAATCGAGCCAGCGCCAGGATGATACCGAGGTCAAACAGAACAAGGATGACCTGAAGGGGGTCAACATTGGCCGGTGACAGGACATGGGAAAAGGCAAAGACATACTGCAGCAATGGGCCATATATGGTGGGGAGATCCGGGTTGTTGACCCAGTTCAACGCCGACTGGCATTCCGCGGTCAGGGTATTGCCGGCGAACAGGGAAGACGGCGCTATACCGTAGGGTGTCCCCGAAGTAATGAAAACGCAGCCGTCCAGCAGATAACGGTAAAAATCGTCTTCAAGAACAGGAGAGCCGAAGATACCAACCAGGCGGAACACAATTGCCCAGAAAAAAATGGCATGCAGGCTGACGAGTACACCCCGTTCGCCCAGATAGAACCAGTAGATGAGGATAAGGGCGGCTGCCAGCCAGTAGCTGCCGAGAAAGTCGAGCAATTCCATGCCACTATCGTGATTGGATTGCACTGCCAGGTAGCCGTATACCAGGGCCAGGAGAGCGCCGGCAAGGGCTCCGACAATCTTGCCGCTGCGGATGGAACTTATTTATTAGTGACGTTCAAATTTACCAGTCAGCGATTTCTCCCGGGGCCATTGTCGCAATTACCGGGTGGAAATTCAAAATTTGCTAAAGGTTTACACTATGTTTGTTATGTTAAGGCGGTCAATGTTCCGTGTTTTTCTCGCAGCAATCCTGGTTCCGTTTTCTGGCCATGCTTCTGGAGGTGGTGGTACTGGCGGTATAAATTCGGGAAATCTGGCGGAGATTATGATATCGGCAAAAAAGTTTTTTATGAACAGGTGGTCTGTTCAACATGCCCTTACAATACCCTGATCCTCACTGCCAATGACGTGGCAGCCATTCGCCCGGAGCTTGAACGGTCGGGGGATCTTGGGCGATATATGAGTGCCCGGGACAGGCAGTTAGTGCAGTACTATATCAGCAGGCGTTTCAATCTTTAGGGCCCCTCTATTAATTGCCTTTTTCTGCGATTGCGGCTTCAGCGACCTACTCAAATCCTTATTTACTCACTGTAAACTGCGGTTTTCCGTGGGTTGCTTCCTTGCACTCACAAAAAATTCGAAATAATAGAGACGCCCTTTAATCCGTCCAGTTTTCTTGGTCCTTGAGTTACCGCCTGGCATTATGGCTTGTGTCAGCGGCTGAATCGTTTGGCGAACCGACCGATGGTCAGGCCCTGGACAATGATCGAAAAAATTACCACGATATAGGTCATAACCAGGAAAATATCCCGCTCGGGACCCGGGGGCAGGGTCAGCGCCAACGCCACCGAGATTCCGCCCCGTAGCCCGCCCCACACCAGGATCTTGATCACGTGTTCGCTGTAGGGCCAGCTTGTGATTGTCCGCAGTACGGTAATAGGCACGCCCACACTGATAAATCTGGCAACAAGAATCAGTGGAATGGCAAGCACGCCTGCCAGCAGGTACTTGCCTTCAAACTGCAGAACCAGCACCTCGAATCCAATCAGGACAAAAAGGACAACATTGAGAATTTCATCGAGCAGTTCCCAGAAATTGTCAAGGCGCATCCGGGTTTGCTCGGACATGGCATATTCCCTTCCGAGATTCCCGATCATCAAACCCGCCACGACCACTGCGATAGGCCCTGACGCGTGCACATCCAGCGCCAGGGTGTAGCCGCCCATTACCAGGGCCAGGGTGATGAGAATTTCCACCTGGTAGTTATCGACACTTTTTAACAGGTAGATCCCGAGCGCACCGAGAATGAGGCCGAAAACAACACCGCCCACCGCCTCCTTGAGAAACAACAGGGCAATTTGTGATGCTGACATCTGCTCTGGCTGCATCATTACGCCCAGCAGTACCACGAATACAACGACTCCAACGCCGTCATTGAATAGTGATTCCCCGGCAATTTTTGTTTCAAGGCTCTTGGCTATACCGGCACTTTTCAGGGTCGACATGACGGCTATGGGGTCGGTGGGGGATATCAACGCACCAAACAGCAGGCAGTAGATATAGGTGATATTGAACCCCAGCAAGTTCACCAGCCAGAAAGTCATGGAACCCACTACAAACGTTGAAATGACAACGCCAATGGTAGCCAGCGAGCCGATGGTCCATTTCATTTTGGCGAGATCACGGGTGCTGACATGCAATGCCCCCGCGAACAGCAGGAAGCTCAGCATTCCATTCATGAGGGCTTCATTGAAATCAATGCTGGCCAGGAACTTTGTTGCATAGCCGTGGAAATCGACGATGCCAAGTTTTCCGAGTACGATGAAAGCAACCGAAAACAGCAGCGAAATTATCATCACTCCGATAGTTGTCGGGAGCCCGATAAAGCGGAAATTCAGATAGGAAAACGTCGCTGACAGAGTCAGGATAATGGCAATAAGGTGAATCAGGTCCATGGATAGTCGCTATGGTTGAAAGTTGTCAGGATAGCAGATTCAGTATGCTTCGGAGGTAGATCCTGGCTGATGCCACCAGTTCATCGATAGCAACATATTCATCCAGGGTATGGGCCTGCATGATTGACCCCGGGCCGCAGATTACCGCAGGGCAGTGGAAATTGGGGGCATCGGTGGCTGCGGTGAATGCGCCTACCGTTGCCGCATTGCCGGTGACTTCCCGAAAGGCATCCGCAATGCAGCTAACGATGCGGGAATCGACCGGGGTGTCCAGCGGCGAGTTGTCCAGTATTCGCCCCCCTATTTCGAAATCAAAGGCGGGAAAATCATCGGCCAGGGGTGCGAGCAGCTGCCGGTATTCGTGGGTAACCGTTTCCAGAGTTTCTCCGGGAAGTGTTCTGCGATCAAGTTCAAGCTCGCAATAGTCAGGTACGGAGGATGAAATACTGCCACCCCTGATAACTCCGGGGTTTACCGTGGCGTGGCCGCATACCGCATGAGGTGCGCGGGATTTCAGTTCCTCGGCATATTCACCCAGCTTGCTGATAACTCCGCCCATGTGGCTGATAGCATTTACGCCATTTTCGGGGACGCTGGAATGGGATGCCTTGCCGTGGGTTGTGATGTGCATGCAAAGCTGGCCCTTGTGGGTGTGGCACACGTTGAGCTCGGTGGGTTCGCCAACGATGGCGAAATCAGGGATTGGTCCATTGCGGGAAATTTCCTTTGAGCCGATCATCATGTGCTCTTCATCGGCAACTCCGGCAATCACCAGGTCGCCTTTCAGTACAACTCCCGAGTGATCAAGGATACGAGCGACTTCCAGATAGGCCGCCAGGGCGGCTTTCATGTCGCATGAGCCTCGACCATAAACACGGCCATCACGCACAACCGGGTCGAATGGGTCAGTGTATCCTTCCACACCGACAGTATCGAGGTGACCGGCCAGCATAACGGTCGGACCCTCGCCGCTGCCATGGCGCCGGCCGAAAACGTTTGGCCGGCCGGCTACAACATCGCGTTTGAAGGTATCCAGGCCAACAGACTCCATAGCGGCGAGGTAGTGGTCGGCGAATTCCTGTTCCCGGCAATCCGCAGAAACCGGCTCGTCAAAGGGATTGACGCTGGGGGTCGCCACCATGGAGGCAAGGCTTTGCACCAGGCCCGACTCGTCAACCAGGCCTGTAAGCTCATCGATTTCTCCGGGTTTGATCGTCATTGGGCTGGTTACCGGGCAGGCGGTGGTGGCGGCATTGCATCAAAATTAGCGATGTCGGTGCTGGTGTGATCCCAGTCCTGCCGCCTTTTCGTGTATACCACCGCACCGGGAGAATACCAGCTATGGTCGTCCAGGCAGCCCACTGCAATCGAGGTGATTCCAGGCCCGGGGGTATTATTGCCGTACAGCCTGCTACCGCAGTCAGGGCAAAAATAGCGTGTACTCTGGTTGCCGCTGTCTGCCGTCACGGTATACCCCTTGGCGTCTCCCGAAACAGTAACGTCTTCATCGGCAAAGAACGCCGCGGAGACATGCCCGGTACCAGTTGCTTTTTGGCAGTCACTGCAATGGCACTGGGCCATCAATTTGGGTTCATTGGCGATGCGCAGGGTAATGCTGCCACAGCGGCAGCCGCCTGTGGCGAATGTTGAATCAGTCATCGGTTCCTCCGGTTGGTAGCGGATTTTGCGGTATGATTGTATCGAAAATTGAGAGGCGGATGGTTGCCAAAATGGGAATCAGGCTGACGCACGGCAAGGCCCAATGAGATCCCCGGCCTGTCCCCGCGGAAGCGGGGATCCGCGGGGAAGCACTGCGATTAAATAGAAACAGGTATGAACGACAAAAAACGATGCTGGTGGTGCGGTGATGACGAGCTGTACCAACACTACCATGACAATGAATGGGGGCAACCGCTCCACGATGACCCCAAACTGTTTGAATTCCTGTGCCTTGAAGGCGCCCAGGCGGGTTTGAGCTGGATTACCATACTGCGCAAGAGGGCGCACTATGTCGAGGTTTTTGACCAGTTTGATGCGGAAAAAATTGCCAGGTACGATGACAAAAAGATAGCTGCATTGCTGCAGGATCCTGGAATTGTTCGAAACAAATTAAAGGTAAACGGTTTCGTTAAAAACGCCCGATCCTACCTGGAAATGCGCGACCAGGGGCTAAGCTTTAACGACTATTTCTGGGGTTTTGTCGATGGTAGTCCGATTCAGAACAACTGGAAGAAGACAGACCAGGTGCCTGCCAATACTCCACTCTCGGAGACCATCAGCAAGGATCTCAAGAAACGCGGTTTCACCTTCGTTGGCACCACTATCTGCTATGCCTTCATGCAGGCTACGGGGTTGGTCAATGACCATCTGGTGGATTGTTTCAGACATAAAGAACTGAATTAACCCAGAATCACGCCGCCGCAGGCACCCTTACCCGCGGATCTGTAGGAGCATTGGTATTTAATCCCTGTCCGGTGAATTATACTTCGCTGTAAATCTTTCTTACGTGTTGGGATTATTTTGGAGACCCGTGAATCTCGAAAACTGGTTGTGATAGTCCATGCCGATGTGGTGGGGTCTACCCTGCTCGTGCAGCAAAACGAGACCGAGGCCCATGCCCGAATTCAGGACGTGTTCAAGCGATTTTCAACCACTATTGCGGCGTATGGGGGAGAGACAAGGGAGCTTCGGGGGGATGCTCTTCTAGCCGAATTTAGCCGGGCTTCAGACGCAGTTTGTGCGGCACTTGCGTTCCAGGTTGAAAATTCTCATGAAATAGAGCCTCTGGCTGGGGGCATGCATCCGCAGCTTCGTGTGGGAATTGCACTGGGAGAGGTGGTTATCGCCGACAACACTGTGACCGGAGCGGGGGTGGTCCTGGCCCAGCGCCTGGAACAACTTGCCGATTCCGGGGGCGTATGCATCCAGGGAGCCGCCTATGAAACCGTGCCGCAAAGACTGCCGGTGCTGTTCGAGGGCATGGGTGAGCAGACTGTAAAAGGGTTTAGTGAACCCGTGAGGGTGTTTCGGGCCAGTATTCGGCCAGATGCGGAAGTGCCGGCACCGGAGAGTCCGGCCCGGCATGGGAAGGGTAAAGGAAATAAAAAGCGGACCCGTCTCATTGCTGTAATTGCTGTTTCCCTGTTGGTCGTTGCTGGGTTTGCGGTATGGTTAAGCCCGAAATTTGAAAAGAGCACATCACTTCAGGAAATCCTTCCTGCTATTCCTGATAACAGGCCCTCTATTGCAGTGCTTCCGTTTGACAATCTTGGTGGTGACCCGGGCCAGGACTATTTTGCCGATGGTTTGGCGGATGACCTGATTACCGACCTGTCAAAAATTCCCGGCCTTTTTGTCACTGCGCGAAATTCCAGTTTTGCCTACCGCGATGACACCAACGACATACGGGAAATAGCTGCCCGGTTGGGGGTTCGATACCTGCTTGATGGCAGCGTACGGCGTGCCGATGCCCAGGTTCGGATCAATGTCCAGCTCATAGATGTAGATAGCGGCGAGTATATCTGGTCAGAGCGGTTTGACCGAAAACTGTCCAATATTTTCGAGCTCCAGGATGAAGTCACCAGGAAGATAGTCAATGCACTTGAGGTCAGCCTGGATGCGAGCAGATCAGTAAAAGACCGCCCAGCAAATTTCGCTGCATACGATATGCTGCTGCGTGCACTGGAAGTGCAATCACGGTTTACCCCGGTGGACAATGCCGGGGGGCGGGTGCTGTTCCAGCGGGCCGCAGAGCTGGATCCTGGTTATGCCAGGGCCTATGCGGGTGTGGCCCTAACCCATGCTATCGATGTGAACATGAACTGGACCGCTGACCGGGAGAAATCGATTCGGCTGGGTTTTGAAGCAGTCAACCAGGCCCTTGAAATTGATACTGATTTGCCGCGCGCCAATTTTGCCCAGGGTTCCCTGCTCCTCGCCGAGAGGCGTCACGAGGAAGCAGAAAATGTCATGCGCCACGCGGTACAGTTGGCGCCGAACTATGCTGATGGTTTCGCCCAGCTGTCATTTGTGCAGGCACTTTCCGGGAAACACGAGCAGGCGCTTGAGGCTATCCATGCTGCCAAACGCTTAAACCCGCACTATTCCCAGTTGTACATGTATGTGGAATCCATTGCGCTTTTTCATCTGGATCGTTTTGAACAGGCTGCTACGATCCTGGAAACAGCAGTAGAGCGTAATCCGGCATTTGATCGTGTTCAATTATTGCTTGCAGCCGCGTACGGTTACCTGGGCAATAAAGAAGAGGCGGCCTGGGCGCTACAAGAAGTGGAAATTTTGCTGCCAGGACTGTCCCTGGAGGGTGAGAGAAGGGATACGGTGTTGTTGAAAAATGCCGACCTGGAGCGTTACCTGAAAGGCCTTGAACTTGCGGGCCTCACTGAATGACCCCGTCCCCACACCTGTCCCCGCGCCCCTTACACCGCATTCCCGCGGAAGCGGGAATCATCTTCACAGGCATTCCGGTCCCCAATGAGATCCCCGCTTTCGCGGGGACGGAGACGGGGGCGTCAGCCCACCAGCAACTGGTTCATTCGTTTGACGAATTCGCCCGGGTTTTTCAGGGTCGCGCCTTCAGCCAGGGCAGCCTGGTCGAACAGCAGTTTTGCCCATTCCCCGGCGTTTTCGCTGTCTACGTCAATCTGCTTTACAATTTCATGGTTGGGATTGATTTCGAGAATCGGTTTCGCCGTGGGCGCATCCGGCCGATAGCCTGGAGAATGCGCTCCATGTTGCCGCCCATGTCGTACTGGTCTGCTACCAGGCAGCTGGGAGATCCACCAGCCGGTCGGAAACCCGGACATCCTTGACCTGGTCTTCGAGAACGGACTTGAATTTCTCCACCAGTGGCTTCATGGATTCTTCCTTCTTTTCGGTTTCCTCCTTGCTCTCGGCAGTTATCAGGTCATCAATGTCGAGGTCACCCTTGGCGATTGACTTCAACGTCTTGCCTTCGTGCTCGTTTAAATGACTAACGAACCACTCGTCGACCGGGTCGGAAAGCAGTAACACTTCGATGTCATTTTTGCGGAACACCTCAAGATGGGGTGAAGACTTTGCTGCGTTGTGGCTGTCTGCGGTGACGTAGAAAATTTCTTTCTGCTTTTCCGGCATACGGGCGATATAGTCATTCAGGGAAATGGCCTGGGCTTCATCGTCGTCGTGAGTTGACGAAAAGCGGGCAAGCTGGGCCAGGGTATCCTTGTTGTCAAAATCCTCGATGATCCCTTCCTTGAGAACACGCCCGAATTCCTTCCACAGGGCGTTGTACTTTTCCTCGTCCTTGCTGGCCAGTTTCTTGAACTCGGCCAGAACTTTCTTGACCGAGGCCGCACGAATTTTGTCAATTTCCCGATTCTGCTGCAGATATTCCCGGGATACGTTCAACGGCAGGTCGGCTGAGTCCACCAGGCCACGTACGAATCTCAGGTAGTTCGGCATCAGCGTTTTGGTGTCATCAGAAATAAAAATGCGCCGTACATACAATTTCAAACCGCTACGCTGTTCACGATCCCACAGGTCGTATGGCGCCTTTGAAGGAACATACAAAAGCGAGATGTATTCCATCTTGCCTTCGACACGATTGTGGATGGTTATGGCTGGAGGCTCGGGGTCATAGGTCAGCGAAGTGTAGAAAGTGTTGTGTTCTTCTTCGCTGATATCCTTTTTCGGTCTAGCCCATAGTGCGGATCCCTTGTTGATGGTTTCCCATTCCGGATCCTGTCCCTTGACCGGTTTGCCGTCATCATCGAGTTCCGGATCCTTGAGCATCTGGATTGGCAGGGCGATGTGGTCCGAGTATTTTGAAATGGTGCTTTTTACCCGGAATTTGTCAGCGTATTCCTTTTCATCCTTCTTCAATATGATAGTGACTTCGGTTCCCCGCTGCGGGCGGTCGATCGATTCTACGGTGTATTCGCCGCTGCCGTCAGAAACCCATTTCACCCCTTCGCCCGAAGGCGCACCGGCTTTGCGAGTCAGCAGCGTTACCTGCTTGCCGACCAGGAAACTGGAATAAAAGCCGACACCAAACTGGCCGATAAAATTGCTGTCTGCGGAATCTTCGCTTTTCATCTTTTCCAGGAATGTCCGGGTTCCCGAGCGGGCGATAGTGCCAATGTCTGCGATCACCTCGTCATGGGTCATGCCGATGCCGTTATCACGTATTGTCACGGTTTTCTTCTTGTCATCCGTGTCTACCCATATCCCCAGGGCCTCATCATCTTCGAGCAGGTTTTTATCGGTTAGCGACTCAAATCGAAGTCTGTCACAGGCATCCGATGCGTTGGATATCAGCTCGCGCAGGAAAATTTCCTTGTTGCTGTAAAGCGAGTGGATCATCAGGTGCAACAGTTGCTGCACTTCGGTCTGGAACTGGTGTTTTTTCACTCCAGAATCCTGATTTTTGTCCTTTTTGCTGTCTTTTGTTGATGTTTTGCTGGTCATTGGATTACTTTGCAGTCTGTAGTTGTAAATTACCGCTCAAAATGGGGTCTGGGCCAGCAGGTTTCAAGCATATTTCGAGGGAATATCCCGGCTATCACGGCAAAACCCGCGAATTCGAGGATAATTGTGTCAGTTTTGTCTTGAAAATCCTTGGCTTAGGGGAATAAATATTGACCTGAGAGGGCATAATTCGTATATTCCGCTCCCCTTGTCCAGGGCTTATCTTGGTTGCAGTTTGAATCATCGTTATCCCGGCAAGTAACAGTTAGTATTTCGGGGTATAGCGCAGTCTGGTAGCGCGCCTGCTTTGGGAGCAGGATGTCGGGAGTTCGAATCTCTCTACCCCGACCAGTTTTCGTTTTATCCGTTGCGCCCGTAGCTCAACCGGATAGAGCAACGGCCTTTAAGCCCTGTGCCCTGCAGCTGGATAAACCAGAGGCAGGATTGGCAGGACCAGGAGCCTGCGGGGGGAATGAGAAACCTCCGCAGTGGAGGGCACTGTATCGGTGAAACCTTAACGCGGCGTACCAGTTTGTTGTGCCGGTACGCTGGCGATGGCAATACCGAGGAAACCTTATCCGGGGTTGTCCATATCGATTTCGATATGGCTCCGGAGCGGGGATCCGTAGAGACTATACGTGCCCCACCTGAAATGGTGAAGATATAGTCCAGACCACAAACGTCGGATTTGGTTTGCTTTAACATTCCGTCGGCGGCGAAAGCCGTAGCGGGTAAGCTAAGCCGTAGGTTACAGGTTCGAGTCCTGTCGGGCGCGCCAGCGATACAGGCAACTGTTTTGCTGCTGGCTAACAATAATATGGTGAGCGTAGCTCAGTTGGTAGAGCCCCGGATTGTGATTCCGGCCGTCGTGGGTTCGAGTCCCATCGTTCACCCCATTGTTGTTAGCTGGTGTTTTTAGCCGATGAAAATTCAGCCCCGTTTTTGATGGCTTGTTTTGGGCGAGAGTGGCGGAATTGGTAGACGCGCTGGATTTAGGATCCAGTGGGGTAACCCGTGAGAGTTCGAGTCTCTCCTTTCGCACCAGTTTTTTTGTATCCGGAAACTATATTCTGGTGTTGCAGATTATTGTTATTTTTGTAGAGTCAGCTGATTCTCCGGATTACCATGGCAGTATAATATTACAGTGACAGAGGAATAACAGTTAGATGCAAGTTTCCGTTGAAGAGTCTGGCGTAATAGAACGCAAACTCACGATTTCCGTACCATCTGAGGAAATTGAGCAAGAAGTATCCAAACGGCTCAAGACCGTCGCCAGGAAGGCGAAGATTCCCGGATTCCGGCCTGGAAAAGCACCCCAGAGCGTGATCAGGAACCGTTATGCGCCCCAGGTGATCAATGAAGTAATCAGCGAAACTATCAACTCCAGCTACAGGGATGCACTCGGCCAGGAGAAAATAATGCCTGCCGGGCTTGTTTCCATCGACCCGACTCCCTATGAGCCAGGAAATGACCTCGAATACATTGCCACAATCGAGTTGTATCCGGAAATCCCCTCGCCAACCCTGGAAGGAAAAACCATTGAGTTGCCAGTGGTAGAAATTACCGCTGAAGACATTGATCGCACCCTGGAAGATATCCGCATACGGAATTCGGAATTTATCTCAACTAATGGCGGGTCGGAAAAAGGCGACAGGCTGACTATAGATTTTGAAGGCACGATCGATGGTGAATCCTTCAATGGCGGCAGCGCTGCAGATTTCCAGTTTATGCTGGGTCAAGGACAGATGCTGGAAGAGTTCGACAATGGGCTGATGGGCGCCAAAGAAGGCGAAGCCCGGGATATCAAATTCACGTTCCCCGATGACTATGGCTCCGAAGAAGTTGCCGGCAAAAAGGTTGAATTTGTTGTTACTGTAAAAGCAGTGGAAAGACCGGAACTGCCTGACCTCGATGACAACTTTGCCGAGACTTTGGGAATTACTGAAGGCGGCATCGACAAGATGAAAGCCGAGATAGAGTACAACCTCACGCGTGAGCTGGAGTCCCGCAAGCGGGTTGTGGTGCGGGACCGCGTTATGGACGCGCTATACGAATGCAACAGTATCGAAACGCCAAAAGCCCTGGTCGAGGCAGAAATAGACCGATCTGTAGAGGCAGTAACCGAGCAGTTGACTTCCCAGGGTTTGCCCACAGATAAGATAGACCGCAGCGTGTATGCTGATGATGCAAGGCGACGGGTGGTACTTGGTCTGGTGGCCCGTGATATTGTAGAGAAATCTGAAATCAAGCCTGACCAGGAGGCCATTCGTGCGCGAGTGGTGGATATGGCAGATAGTTATGAAGATTCCGAAGCCTATGTTAACTGGCATATGGCAGATTCGGAGAGGGTCAAGAACATCGAGGCGGTTGTTATTGAGGAGCAGATAGTGGAAAAAATGCTGGAAACAGCAACGGTTAAAGACGAGAAGCTGTCTTTCAAGGACTTTATGAATCCCCAGCAAGCGGACTCATAGTCGTAATCGGCGACACTGTGCCGGAAATTATTATCCAGGAAACATTTATGTCAAATCATTCCAGTCATCCCGAGCGGCCGGACACGACCAACATTGGCCTCATTCCCATGGTCGTTGAAACCACTGGCCGTGGTGAGCGGGCTTATGATATTTATTCGCGCCTTTTAAAGGAGCGGGTGGTTTTCATGGTGGGTCCGGTGGACGACCACATGGCCAACCTGATCGTCGCCCAGCTGCTTTTCCTGGAATCCGAAAATCCCGAGAAGGATATTTCCCTTTACATCAACAGCCCGGGTGGTGCTGTGTCTTCGGGGCTGGCGGTTTACGATACCATGCAGTTCATTCGCCCCGATGTCAGCACTGTATGCATTGGCCAGGCCGCAAGCATGGGCGCCTTGATCCTTGCTGGGGGCCGGAAGGAAAAACGCCATGCACTTCCGCATTCAAGGGTGATGATTCACCAGCCCATGGGAGGTTCCCGGGGCCAGGCCAGCGATATAGAAATTCACACCCGGGAAATCCTTAACACGAGGGAGCGGCTCAATAAAATCCTGTCCAGCCACACCGGAAAGTCAATGGAAACCATCCAGGAAGATACCGACCGCGACAATTTCATGAGTGCTGATGAGGCTGTGCAATACGGTATTATTGATGCTGTCCTGAAGCAGCGCGGTTAGCATCCCGGAATGCTGATGTGAGGCATATCCAGGGGGATTCGCGCCCGGTTCCTGGCAACAATTAGTTAGCTGCACTGGAATTTAGGGTTGCAAATCCCGCATAAAACCTGCAATCTTATGGCAGAATATTTTCTCCACGCATTTCTGACCTGATTTCGTACCAGCGAACCCCCCAAGCTTTATGAAAGACGATACCTCAAACAAGAGTGACAAGCTGCTGTATTGTTCATTTTGCGGCAAAAGTCAGCACGAAGTCAGGAAACTGATTGCGGGCCCATCGGTATTCATATGTGACGAATGCGTTGATCTTTGTAATGAGATCATCCGCGAAGAAACCAGCACCGAAATTTCTTCCAAGGACGGAAGCGACAGTTTCCCGAGGCCGAAGGAAATCCATAACATTCTCAACGATTATGTGATCGGGCAGCAAAATGCCAAAAAAATGCTGTCTGTGGCGGTATACAACCACTACAAACGTATTGAAAGCGAAGAAAGCGGGGCCGAAGTAGAAATTTCCAAAAGCAACATCCTGCTTATTGGCCCGACCGGATCCGGCAAGACGCTGCTCGCCGAAACCCTTGCCCGCCAGTTGAATGTGCCATTTACAATCGCGGACGCTACCACCCTGACCGAGGCCGGTTATGTCGGTGAGGATGTCGAGAATATTATCCAGAAGCTGTTGCAAAACTGTGATTACGATACCGAAAAGGCCGAGAAGGGTATTGTCTATATCGATGAAATTGACAAGGTATCGAGGAAGGCTGAAAACCCGTCCATCACCCGGGATGTTTCCGGTGAAGGAGTGCAGCAGGCCCTGCTGAAGCTCATCGAAGGCACCATTGCCTCAATTCCGCCCCAGGGAGGCAGGAAACATCCGCAACAGGAATTCCTGCAGGTGGATACCCGCAACATTTTGTTTATCTGCGGTGGCGCATTTTCCGGTATTGAAAGCGTGATCCAGAACCGGACCGAAAAATCCGGTATCGGATTCGGCGCCGATATCAAGGAAAAATCTGCCACCGATCGTTCCAGTGAACTGCTCAATCAACTGGAACCGGAAGACCTGATTAAGTACGGACTGATCCCCGAATTCATTGGCCGCCTGCCGGTAATCGCAACTCTGGAAGAGCTCGATGAAGAGTCCCTGGTTCGTATTCTGGTAGAGCCCAAGAACGCCCTTACCAAGCAGTACCAGAGCCTGTTTAATTACGAAGGCGTCGAGCTTGAATTTCGCGAAGATGCATTGCACCAGATTGCACTAAAGGCGATGGAGCGAAAATCAGGGGCAAGGGGACTGCGCTCAATCCTGGAAAACGCCCTGATTGAAACCATGTACGAACTTCCGTCTATCGAGGGCGTGAAAAAAGTCGTGGTGGACTCTTCAGTAGTTACAGAAGACGCTCGCCCCCTATACGTTTATGAAGATGAAAGTGAGCAGAAATCTGCCGCGGTTTCGTCAACCTGAGCGCATCCCCGCGTAAGCGGGGACCTCTATAATTACATACGGGCGTCATTTACGGGCTCCCCGTTTCCACGGGGACGGGGTATACTCATTGAAATTGCCCTATTTGGCCTTAGTTAATGTTAACCGATAGCCACGCTGGCCCCGATTACTACGCGCACAAGACAACAATATGACTGACCTTATAGCAGATTCAAGCACCGAGCTCCCCGTCCTCCCGCTCAGGGATGTAGTGGTATTTCCCCATATGGTTATTCCACTGTTCGTGGGACGGGAGAAATCTATCAAGGCGCTGGATATTGCCATGGAGAGTGGAAAGAACATATTGCTGGTGGCGCAGAAGGACGCCAGTAATGACAACCCCGGTATCGCTGACATATACGAAACCGGAACTGTTGCATCAATTCTGCAGCTGCTGAAAATGCCGGATGGAACGGTCAAGGTGCTGGTGGAGGGAGAAAAGAGAGCAAAAATTCTGAAGTACACCAGCAACCTGGATGAACCGGAAGAGTGTTTTATCTGTGAGACAGAGCTGGTCGAAGAAAATGAAGTGCCTTCCCGTGAATCCGACGTTCTGCTGCGCACAGTCAACGCCGAATTTGAGAAATACGTCAAGCTTAACCCGAAGATTCCCCCGGAGATTCTGACCTCATTGAGCGGAATTGAAAATCTCGGCAGGGTGGCAGATACTATCGCGGCTCACCTGAATCTCAAAAATGATGAGAAGCAAACTATCCTGGAGCTTTTTGATCCCAGCGAACGGCTTGAGCACATTTTCGGTGTCATGGATACCGAAATCGACCTGCTGCAGGTGGAAAAACGTATCCGTTCCCGGGTCAAGAAGCAGATGGAAAAAAGCCAGCGGGAGTATTACCTGAACGAACAGATGAAGGCGATACAGAAGGAACTCGGAGACATGGATGAGGCCGCCAACGAAAACGATGAGCTGGCCGCCAAAATTGCCGATTCCGGAATGTCGAAGGAAGCAATGGAAAAGGCTGAGAGTGAACTGAAGAAGCTGAAAATGATGTCGCCCATGTCGGCGGAAGCAACCGTAGTGAGGAACTATATTGACTGGTTGCTTGCGGTACCATGGAAAACCAGTTCGCGGGTTTCCCGAGACCTGTCCAAGTCCGAAAAAGTTCTGGACGACGATCACTATGGCCTTAATAAGGTAAAAGACCGGATTCTAGAATACCTTGCAGTCCAGAAACGAGTGAAAAAGTCCAAGGCCGCGATTCTCTGCCTGGTCGGCCCACCGGGAGTTGGCAAGACATCCCTGGGCGAATCCATTGCGCGGGCAACTAACCGGAAATTTATTCGCATGTCCCTGGGCGGGGTAAGGGATGAAGCGGAAATACGCGGCCACCGAAGAACTTATATTGGCTCAATGCCGGGCAAGATTATTCAGAATCTCGCCAAGATCAAGACCCGCAATCCGTTGTTCATGCTGGATGAGGTGGACAAGATGTCAATGGATTTTCGTGGCGATCCGTCTTCAGCCCTGCTCGAAGTGCTCGATCCCGAACAGAACCACACATTCGGCGACCATTATCTGGAAGTAGATTACGATCTATCAGATGTCATGTTTATCGCGACTGCGAACACACTGAATATTCCCGGGCCGCTGCTCGACAGAATGGAGGTGATCCGAATTTCCGGTTATACCGACGAGGAGAAAACAGAAATTGCCAGGCGCTACCTGCTACCGAAACAGAGAAAAAATAACGGCTTGAAAGAAACTGAAGTCGATATCTCGATCAAGGTGGTAAAAGAGATAATCGCCTCGTATACGCGGGAAGCAGGGGTCAGGAACCTGGAACGGGAAATATCGAAAATTTATCGCAAGGTGGTCAAGGGGCTGCTACTTGCCAAGTCTTCGAAAAAGGTAAACGTTACCCTGAGAAACCTGGAGAAATTTCTTGGTGTCAAACGATTCAGGAGAAACGAGATAGTAGGGCATAACAAGGTCGGGCAGGTATCCGGCCTTGCATGGACGGAAGTTGGCGGCGAGCTGCTTACCATCGAGGCGGTCGTCATGTCAGGAAAGGGTAAGCATGTATACACCGGTAAACTTGGTGATGTCATGAAGGAATCCATAACCGCAGCGATGAGTGTGGTGAGGAGCCGCAGCAACCAGTGGGGCATCAACGCAGAGTTCTACGAAAACGAGGATATTCATGTGCACGTTCCTGAAGGTGCAACGCCAAAAGATGGTCCAAGCGCCGGCATCGGAATGTGTACTGCTATTGTGTCTGCCCTGACCGGAATTCCGGCTCGATCCGATGTTGCCATGACGGGTGAAATTACCCTGCGCGGTGAAGTGCTTCCGATCGGCGGGCTCAAGGAGAAGCTGCTCGCTGCCCACAGGGCCGGAATCACGCTGGCGATTATCCCGGAGAACAACGAGCGGGAGTTGCAGGAAATTCCGGCAAAGGTCAGGCAGAAACTCGATATCAGGCCCGTTAAATGGATAGACGAAGTAATCGAACTGGCCCTGGAAAGCCCTACAAAGCCGATTTCGGGTAAGGAATCCGGGTCCAAAACCGGTTCTGCCAAGAAAAAGGGTTCCAGTCCGGATGACGTCCAACCTGGCGTCACTGCCCACTAATCCTGATTAACTTGTGCCAGCACCCTGGCACCAGGGGGACAAGCCCCTCGAGTGACTTCTTTATGGATCAGTGGCTTAGAAGGCTTTATTTATATTCAGCATAGCTTTCCCGGTTTTTGTCACTCGTTTTGCGGCCAGCGCGAAAAAATTTAATCCGAGATTGCAAGAAATATATTTTCACCGCAATACCTTAAAATACCTGATTTTTATTGCATTTCAGGCGAATAATTTATTATGATTAAATCATCGCCACCTCCAAAGTAATGCGAAATAATGCTTACCCGGTACTAACAGAATCATCAGGTGGCGAGTTTCAGTGAGACCAGGCAGGGGTGTATTTTACACTCCGATAATCATCATAAATTTAGACTTATAGTAAAGAGGAACTCAAGACTATGAATAAAGCAGAACTAATCGATGCTGTCGCTTCACGAGCAAATATTTCCAAATCCGATGCCGGCAGTGCAGTAGATGCCGTTTTCAACTCCGTCCAGGGTGCACTGTCACGGGGCGATTCTGTGTCATTAATTGGATTCGGAACCTTCTCCGTAACTGACCGGGCAGCCCGGACCGGGCGTAATCCCCGCACCGGTGAAACGATACAAATCGCGGCGTCCCGCGCAGCAAAATTCAAGGCTGGAAAATCGCTGAAAGATGCCGTAAACTAGCGCACCCTTTTCCAGGGCGCTTAGCTCAGCTGGGAGAGCATCGCCCTTACAAGGCGAGGGTCGCAGGTTCGATCCCTGCAGCGCCCACCAGGTTGAGGAGCGGTAGTTCAGTTGGTTAGAATACCGGCCTGTCACGCCGGGGGTCGCGGGTTCAAGTCCCGTCCGCTCCGCCATTGGATTGAATGCGAGGCTTGTCCCTTTACAGGCAGCCTCGCATTTTCTATCTGGCTCATGAAGTCTGTATTTGGTAGCCAGTTTTTGGTAGTCTGTTCCTGGAAAGGTAAATGTGAGCCCGGGCGTACCGGGCAAGATATATCTCCGTAACAAAACTCACTCCTCGATCTGAAAAATGCTTACTGCAATTAGGGAAAAGGCCACTGGCTGGCTGGCTTGGGTGATAGTAATTCTCATTACCATACCCTTTGCCCTGTGGGGCATCAATTCGTATTTCGAAGGAGGCAGCGAAATTTCTGTCGCCACAGTTAATGGTGAAGACATATCCGTCTATAGCTACCAGGAAGACCTGTCTCAGCAGACCCGGCTTCTTAGTGAACGGTTGGGCGGAAACTTTGATCCAGAGTTGCTCAATACCCTTGGAATCAGGCAACGGGTTCTGGATAACCTGATCAACAATCGACTGTTGTACCAGTATACGGCTACCCACAATTTTCGCATCTCCGACAACCAGCTGACACAATTGATACAGAATTATGAATCATTCCAGGTTGACGGTAAATTTGATCTTGCCCAGTATCAGGCGATCCTTAGTGCAAACCAGTTTACGCCGCAGAGCTTTGAGCAGTACCAGCGCGTTAACGAAGCGGTTAACCAGTTGCGAATTGGCGTTAGCGAATCCGGTTTTGCAACCGACTTTGAAAGTAATCGCCTGCTCGAGTTACTGAACCAGTCCCGTCAAGCAAGCTATGCAGTAGTTGAAGCAGGTAACTACATAGAAGGTATTGATGTTGGTGACAGCGAAATTCAGACCTATTACCAGAGAAATCTGGAACGCTACCAGAATGATGCAAGGATAAAGGTGAACTACATCGAGCTTAGTACCGCTGCGCTCATGGATGTTGTGAGCCCGTCTGAACAGGAGATTGAGGAGTTGTATGAAGATACCAGGGGCCGCTATCGAACCGCAGAAAGCCGGCGTGCGAGCCATATCCTGATCAATGTTGCGGCATCTGCCAGCGATGAGGAAAAGCAGGAAAAGCTCGAACTGGCTCACGATGTCCTGGAACGGGCAGACTCGGGAGAAGATTTTGCTGCCCTCGCCGAACAGTATTCGGATGATCCGGGATCAAGCCGGAATGGTGGTGATCTCGGTATTGTTGCACGCGGCCAGATGGTGAAGCCATTTGAAGATGCTGTTTACTCGATGATGCAGGGTGATATCCAGGGCCCCGTTGAATCCCGGTTTGGATTTCATATCATAAAACTCACCGAGCTTCGGGAAGGCGAGCAGCAGTCCCTGGAGGAGGTGCGAGCAGTAGTCAGCAACGAAGTTCAGCAGATCCAGGCGGAAAACCTCTTTGCCGATCTGGCGGAATCATTCAAAAACCTTGTTTTCGAAGACCCGGACAATATTACTACCGCCGCGGATGAGCTTGATCTGCCGGTACAGGTTTCGGAGTGGTTTACCCAGGTAAACGGGAGTGGTGTTGCCGCAGACGCGCAGGTCAGGCGGGCTGCGTTTTCCGAGGACGTATTGACCGACAACCTGGTCAGTGCTGCGGTGGAAATTGGCTTTGACAAGCTGATTGCGGTCCAGAAACTCGAGTATGAACCTGTCACCCCGATGACTCTTGAATCAGTAAAAGCGGAAATCATTGCGTCGATAAAGCTGGAAAAATCACAACAAAAAGTACTCGAGCTTGGGTCGGGGTATTTGACCGAACTTGAGAACATGGAGTTGAGCGCATGGGCATGGGGCGAATTTGTATCCAGCAAGGGCCTCGTGTCTGAAAAGTTACCGCAACAAAAAATGGACGCTCCCCCGGCACTTGCCGATCTTGCCAGCGCAGTATTTGCGTCTCCCCGACCAGGGCAGGGTGAAGTCACCACCGGAGGTGTTGCCCTGGGTGATGGTGGTTATGCCATATACATGATTGAAAAGGTCACTAATGCCAACCCCGGTGATGTCGATGATGCACAGAAAACCAGCCTGACCGAGCGCCTGTTGACGAGGGAGGGAGCAGAGGCTTACAACCGGTTTTCGACCCTGCTACGTGACCAGGCCGAAATCGTCGTCTACGACAACCAGCTATAGCCCGAATAATTCATGAAGGCGAACCTGATCGACTAATCGGGTTGCAATACTGACCACGCTACCGACTCCCCGGCCTTGAGGGGAACCAGGTCTTCCATGGTATCGTGTTCGCCCGGGCCAATCCTCGATGGGATGATTCGCGGGCGTCTCTGTAGCACCAGTTTATTACTGCTGCGGGGCAGGTTATAAAAGTCTGCACCGAAGTGGCTGGCGAATCCTTCGAGGCGATCAATTTTCTCCATCCCGTCAAAAACTTCCGCGTAGTGTTCCATAGCAGCGTTGGCTGAAAAAATCCCGGCACAGCCACAGCTGCTTTGTTTTGCCTGCCTGGTGTGGGGTGCACTGTCGGTACCCAGGAAGAATGACGGGTCTGCGCCGGTTGCAGCTGTGAGCAGGGCGGACCTGTGGATTTCCCGTTTCAGTACGGGCAGACAGTAGTTGTGGGGTCGAATTCCATCCCTGAACATTTCATTACGGTTATACATCAGGTGCTGGGGTGTAATGGTGCCCGCAACGTTATCACTCATTTCCGAAACAAACTCCACCCCCTGTTGGGTGGTGATATGTTCCAGGACTATTCGAAGCTCGGGAATCTCGCGGTGAATCGGTTCCAGAACCTGTTCGATAAAAACACTTTCACGGTCGAATATATCGATATGGGTATCAGCTACTTCCCCATGAACCTGCAGCACGACACCGTATTGTGCCATGGCCTCCAGAATCGGCATCATCGCAGATATTTTGGTCACCCCCGACGAAGAGTTGGTGGTCGCGCCAGCAGGGTACAGTTTAAAGCCAAGGACATGCAGGCATTCCGACGCTTCCCTGACATCCCGGGTTGTGGTGTCGTCGGTAAGATAAAGACTCATGCAGGGGTCAAACAGGCAATCCGCTGGCAGTGCATCGAGAATCCGCTGGCGATACGCCAGCCCGGCACTCACGGTATCTACCGGAGGGGAAAGATTGGGCATCACCAGGGCACGGCCAAACTGTGACGCTGTGTGGGAAACCACTCTTCGCAGCATCTTGCCATCGCGAAAATGGACATGCCAATCGTCAGGCTGGGTTATTGTGAGGCTCATAGTGACCAGGAGTGGATGGAGTTGATCTGATTTGAGCGTAATTGGTTTTGCCCACAGGGTCAAAACAATTCCATGGGATCAACATCAATGGACCAGCGAACTTTACGGCTCTGTGTTGAATTTTCCACTCTTTTCAGCCAGGGGGCAATTAGGGCATGAAGACTCTTTCGACTGGACGATTTAACCAGCAGCTGGGCACGGTACGGGCCAGCCAGCTTTTCCATTGGCGAGGTGACAGGATCCATAATGTGGATATTGCGCAATGCCTGTTCACTGATAAACGCCACCCCGGCATTTCGCACAAACTGGAGAAAATCGAGACCGGCATTTGCGGCGGTGGATTCTGCCCTCCACAATACAAGATGGCCATAGGGCGGCAACCTGACAGCTTCCCTTTCTTCGGCACATAATTCGTAAAATTGACCGAACAGGTGGTTCTGGATGAGCTCCAGGTAGGGATGATCCGGATGCGCCGTCTGGATTATCACCTTGCCCGGAACGTTACTGCGACCGGCCCGTCCGGTGACCTGCACCAGTTGCTGGTACAGGTGTTCCGGGGCGCGGAAGTCCGCACTGTACAGCCCCTGGTCGGGATTGATTACCCCTACCAGTGTTACCCCCGGGAAATCGTGCCCCTTGGATATCAACTGGGTCCCGATGATGATGTCAACATTACCGCTGTTTATTTCATCGAGTGCTCCACCAAGCTGTTTTAAAGTTACGATGTTGTCACGGTCGAATCGGCAGATATTTGCGTCCGGGAAACGCAGGGACAGCGCGTTTTCGATACGCTGGGTCCCAACCCCTGAATAGAACAGTGGCGCGCTGCATTGCGCACAGGCAGTTAATGCGGGTACAGCCCTGCCGCAATGATGGCACTTGAATTGCCCTGACGATTTGTGGAAAGTCAGGCAGGCATCGCAGCGGTTGCAGGTTGCCTGCCAGGCACACGATGAACATTGTGCAACGGGAGCAAAACCCCTGCGATTTATGTAAAGGATTGTTTGTTCTTTTCTTTCCAGTTGTTGCCCCAGCGCATCCAGGAGTTGGGGGGTCAACCCGTCCCTGTGGGGATGGGTTTTAAGATCAACCAGGGCTATTGTCGGCAGCAGGGCGTTGCCGGCGCGTTGCTCAAGTCTGAGAAGCTGGTATTTTTCAGTACTAACATTGCGCATGGATTCCATCGAGGGTGTCGCCGACCCCAGTACCACCGGAATCCTGTCCACGCTCCCGCGTTTGATCGCCAGATCCCGGGCGTGGTAGCGAAATCCCTCGTGCTGTTTGTAGGACATATCATGCTCTTCATCTACAATGATAACGCCGGGGTTAGGCAGCGGTGTAAAGATTGCAGAGCGTGTACCCAGAACTACGCAGGGCTGTGCGTTGTTCGCTGCCCACCATGCCCGGTAGCGCTGGTTGTCAGACATGCCGGAGTGAACCACATATACGCGATTTCCGAGGCGTTGAGAGAATCGGCTCACGAGTTGGGGGGTTAGTGAGATTTCCGGCACCAGGACCAGGGCCTGCTGGCCCCGGGAAAGGCATTTCTCGGTAATGTGAAGGTAGACTTCAGTCTTGCCGCTCCCGGTAATGCCATACAGAACATGGGGCCTGAACTGTCCGAGCGATTGCTCTATTGCGTCTATCGCTGCCTGCTGCTGGCTATTCAGCACCCCTGTAAATGGAATTGTTTCCAGGCTTTGCGGTTTTTCCGATTCTTCCTGTACAAGTAGCAGGCTTCGCTTTACCAGCGCCTTGAGCAGGCTGCTGGGGTTTGGTCTGTCTAGCCGGTCTGAAATTTCGCGAATTTCATCAACTGACATGGCTGATTGGGTAGGGATGCAATTGAAAAGCTGTTTCTGTTTGGGGGCGCGGGACAAAATGGCTGCAGCCATTTCTCCGGAAATTTGGGGATTCCTGGAATAAAACCTTGTCCTGCCCGGCTCAGCTGCAGCAACCGCTGCCCTGAGTTTGCCCGGCAGGGAAGAATGGATGACTTCTCCCACAGGGTGATGATAGTAGTCAGCTGCCCACAGCACCAATTCCATCAATGATCCAGCGATGACAGGCATGCTGTCGAGCACTGTCCCCACTTGCCTGAGTCTGTATTTTCCGGCTGACGGTTCTCCGGGAACAACTACGCCAACAAGGCTGCGCTTGCCGAAAGGGACAAGAACCCGCAAACCGGCTGCAATTGGGATTTCTGAAATATAATCAAAGCTATTGCGGAGCGGCACCGGAAGGGCGACCTTTATGACATGCTGTCCCCTGGCTTTGTGTCCCTGCCGGTTCGTCATCTCCGTTGCTTGGTGTTGACGCAGTGATAGCCTGCAGCAAAGTCGTGCAGTTGGGGCGGATCATCCGCCTGCATACAGAGGCAGTCTGCAGAAAAGCTGGATTTATGAATTGTCGCCAATGGACTCACATTCATTTACTCACAGATTCTGTGGATAACTTTGTGTATAAAAGCAAAAACACCGAGTTCCTGATGGGCTTCGGATGGTCTGCCCGGAGGCTGCTTAAATTTTAGGCAAATCGATAAAAACATAAATAAATCAATATCTTGTGATCGTATTTTAAAACTCTGAAGTAGACAGTCCGGCTAAATAGCATAATTATTAGGGGGTGGTTCAACGCTGTGTATAACTTGTCCCGGCTCGCCTGAAAATTAAATCGGAAAAAATAATTTAACAAATTTGTAACACTTTTTAATCAATCACTTAGGCGTATATCGAAAAACCAAATAATCGAAAATTTAAAAATTCAGTATCCGATTTAATCCATGCTGAAGGTGAAATGACCGGACCTCCGTTCTTCAAGGAATCGCTCCAGGGTATTTTGAATTACCTTGAATGCGATTTCATCCCAGGGAATATCTTTTTCTTCGACGAGATTGACCTCAAGGCTTTCGGGGCCGACGCCAAATCCTTCGGGTTCGCATAGATCAGCCCGGAACAACATGTATATCTGGTTTACCCGGGACACATTGTAAATCTGGTACAACTGCAGGTTGGTCACTTTTGCAAGTGCTTCCTCCCAGGTTTCACGCATAGCTCCCTCCTCAATGGATTCGTCATTTTCCATGAATCCTGCCGGGATAGTCCAGTAGCCTTTGCGGGGTTCAATAGCTCGTTTGCATAGCAAAATACGGTTTTCCCATACCGGCAGGCAGCCGGCCACGATCTTTGGGTTCTGGTACTGTATTTCGCCGCACTCGAAACAGACGTGTCGCTCTCTGTTGTCTCCATCCGGCACGGCAATGCTGACTTTATGCCCACAGTTGGTACAGTAGTTAATGGGTGTTTTGTTTCGCATTAATTTGCAGTCTTATTTTCCCAACAGGGCGAGAACCAGACCACAATATATCACGGCACCGAACCAGTTGTTATTGAGGAATGCCTGAAAACATTTTTGCGGGTCACGCTGCCGGGTCATGGACTGCTGGTAAATGGCGAAACAGGCTGCGCCGGCGAGGCCAAGGAAATAATGCCAGGAAAGAGATCGCTGCCAGCCGATATAAACCAGGATGGCAAGTGCGGTAATCTGCAGCACGCCAATTACCAACCGATCAGCATTGCCAAAGAAAATTGCAGCAGATTTAACGCCAATTTTCAAATCGTCTTTACGGTCAGCCATGGCGTAGTAGGTATCATAGGCAACAATCCAGCAAAAGTTCGCAGCGAACAGTTGCCAGGCTTCGGCAGGAATGCTGTTGGTTTGTGCTGCGTAGGCCATGGGAATACCCATGGAAAATGCAATACCGAGGATGCATTGCGGCAGTTCGGTGAAGCGCTTGGTAAACGGGTAGAGCATGGCGATGCCGAGGGCAAAAAAGCTCGTATAAATTGCCAGCCGGTTGAGCTGCAATACCAGCACCAGGGCGATACCAAGTAGAAGAGCTAAAAATTTAAAGGCTTCTTTGACAGTCAGTGTTCCTGCGGCCAGGGGGCGGGAGAGCGTCCTTTCAACATGGGGATCAAAATCCCTGTCGGCATAGTCGTTTAGTACACAGCCCGCGGCTCGCATGGCGAATGTGCCCGCCAGGATGATAATAACGATGTCAGGGTCAGGATGACCGTCCCCAGCAAGCCACAATGCCCAGAGCGTCGGCCACAACAGCAGAAATGTACCAATAGGCCGGTCCAAACGCGCCAGTTGTATGTATGCGGTCAGTTTTTCGGTGGTCATAACTGGTTAATACACTACACTAGACTTTCGAGTATTGCTCGCCGCTGGGAAGCCATCTCGCGACCAGGGGGTCTACCAGGGCTGGATGCTGTTTCTCAATGGACTGTGCAATGTTGTCGACCACGGGAATTAACCCCTTGTCCCGCGACAGGTTGGCAATCTTTAATTGTTGCAACCCGGTTTGCCTGGTGCCAAGAAGCTCGCCAGGCCCCCGGTGCTCAAGGTCTTTGCGGGCAATCTCAAATCCATCATTGGTATCACGCAAAATTCCGAGCCGCTCCCTGGCCAGGGCACCCAGCGGTTGATCATACATCAGTATGCAGCTAGCCTGGGCGGCGCCACGGCCGACCCGGCCCCTTAATTGATGCAGTTGTGCCAGCCCGAGGCGTTCTGCGTTTTCGATTATCATGAGGCTTGCATTGGGCACATCCACACCCACTTCGATGACCGTGGTGGAAACCAGCAGGGCAATTGTGCCGCGATTGAATCGCTCCATAATTTCCTCTTTTACACGGGATTTCAGCCGACCGTGAATGAGTTCTATGTTCAATGTGGGTAACTGGGACTTCAATATGGCATGTATTTCGGTGGCGGCCTGGGCCTGGAGTTTTTCTGATTCGTCGATCAACGGACACACCCAGTAGGCCTGTTGTCCTGACTCGCATATGCTTCTGATTCTTTCGGCCACCTCGGTACGCCGGCTGCTCGGCAGGACAACAGTGGTGACGGCTTTGCGCCCGGGCGGCAATTCGTCAATGCTGGATATGTCGAGATCGGCGTAAAGAATCATCGCCAGCGATCTGGGTATGGGTGTTGCGCTCATTATAATCTGGTGGGGGGACTGCTCCACTGTTCGCCCCTTGGCATGCAATGCCAGGCGCTGGTCAACGCCAAAGCGATGCTGTTCGTCTATCACAAGCAGGCCGAGTCTGCGGAATTCGACCTGGTCCTGGAACAGTGCGTGGGTGCCTACTACCATTTTGGCATCGCCTGACTTAATGTTTTCAAGCGCCGCCCGTCGTTTGGCAGCCGGCAATTTACCGGTTAACAATTCAGTGTGAACTCCCAGCATCCCGAACCACTGACTGAATGTCTGGCGATGCTGTTCTGCCAGCAGTTCGGTGGGCGCCATCAGCGCCACCTGGAAACCTGCTTCGATGGCAGTCAGTGCGGCAGCCGCCGCAACAATGGTTTTTCCTGACCCGACATCCCCCTGGACCAGGCGCAGGCAGGGAGAGCTTAGGGATATATCTTGCAGTAATTCCCGAACCACGCGGTTTTGCGCACCGGTAAGGGTGAACTCAAGGTGTTGCTGCAATATTGACCAAAGCTTTCCGGGGCCGGAAATTTGCGGTGCAGTATCAAGCTGCCTGTGCCGTTTCTGGCGGGAAAGAGCAAGCCTGTGGGCCAGCATTTCTTCCAGTGCGAGGCGTTGTTGTGCAGGATGGATGCCCTGCATGAGGGCATGGGTGTCGGATCCCGGAGGAGGGCGGTGGGTTGTGAATACGGCTTGCTGGAGTTCTACAAGTCCGTGCGCCTTCCGTATCGGGGCCGGAAGCAGCTCCTCGAGTTCGCCACTATGCCTGTCCAGCGCCTGTTGCACCAGCTTTCGCATCATCGCTGGCCCCAGTCCCTCGGTAGTGGGGTAGACCGGGGTAAGGCTGTCCTCTATAACGGGTTCAACCGGCTCATTTGAAATCCGGTATTCTGGATGAACCATTTCAAGTGATCGTGCGCCCCGCCTGGCTTCACCAAAGCACTGGATCCACGAACCCTGGCGAAATCCTAGTTGCTGGTTGCGGCTGAAATGGAAGAATCGTAACAGCAGGGATCCGGTTTCGTCGCTGACGCTGACCAGGAGGCTGCGCCGTTTTCCAAAACGGACATCTGCCGCATCGACCCGACCGGCAATTACCGCTGAATCACCTGCTCTCAAATCAAAGATTGGCGTTAATCGTGTTCTGTCCTGATACCGGGATGGCAGGTGAAACAACAGGTCCAGAGGGGTTGAAACACCCATCTTTTCCAGCCTGGCCGCTAACTGGGGGCCAACGCCGGAAAGGCTTTGCAGGGGGTGTTGGGGTTTGCCGGAGATCTCTTTACCCGGTGTGAGTTACGCGGGGTCTCCAGTACCCCAACAAGCTAGGTATGATGGCTTCTCGACTCGCCCGAAGGGAGCTACCCAGGTGATCCAATACAGCGTTACAGCCCTTGAAAAGGACTCGTCATTTCCTGCGGACTGTGCCTTGTATTGAATCATCTGGATAGCTCTGAACCCATCATACCTAGCTTGTTGGGGTACTAGTTCTGTGCAGTAACTTTAATCAACAACCAGAATCGCCTCGATTTCAATAGGGACTCCCTTTGGCAGAGAGGCCACACCCACTGCCGCACGAGCCGGATAGGGCTGGGCGATATACTGGGCCATGATTTCGTTGACCGCAGCGAAATTTCCGAGATCTGTCATGGAAATGTTCAGCTTGACTGCATCAGCCAGGCTGCCTCCGGCGGCGTTGGCGACAGCTTCCAGGTTTTTGAAAACCTGGTGCGCGGCTGCTTCGAAAGACTCGTCAACCACTTCCATGGATTCGGGATCGAGTGGAATCTGGCCGGAAATATAGACGGTATTCCCGGATTTTACTGCCTGGGAATAGGTGCCAATGGCACTAGGGGCACTGTCGGTGCTGATGATTTCTTTTTTGCTCATAGGATTTAGTTGGTGGGATTACATTAACAATCTTTCAGGCCGCAATTTAACCACAAGTTCCTGCAGCTGTGCCAAACAGAATTGGTTAGCAGTCGCTGTTTGTGTTCATTACCCGGGGTGATGGATTATCCCCGCCACGGTAGGCTTGCTGGCACCGGTAACTGAAGGAAGGGTTGAAGTCAGACCATGCAGGGTGCGCAAACCCATCCAGGCAAACGCGGCAGCCTCAACCCATTGGGGGTCAATACCCAGCATCCGGGTATCATGAATTTGTGCGTTGCAGTTTAATTGTATCAATTCGAGCAGCAAAGAATTGTTGCTGCCCCCGCCACAAACGTAGGCCGACACAATTGACGGCTGCAGCCAGTTGAGCTGGTCGCTGATACATCTCGCTGTCAGTGCTGTCAGGGTCGCCAGCACATCCTCCTTGCTACAATGATCCATCCCTTCCCACAGACCCAGTTTTTCCCTTAGCCAGGCCGGGTTGAAATAGTCAAGACCGGTGCTTTTCGGAGGGGATTTGAGAAAATAGTCGTCCCTGATAAGCAGGTCGAGTAAATCAAGCTGTGGGGTGCCCTGTCGCGCAATATCACCGTGATTGTCATAGTTGCAACCAAAATAGCTTCTGCACCAGTAGCGGGATCAGGGTAGTGCCGGGCCCGGTATCAAGCCCGGAGACATTTCCCGGGACTTCACTTTTTTCCCGTGCCTGGGGCAGCAGGGTGATATTGGAAATTCCGCCAATGTTCACCACTGCCCTGGATTCTTCCTGGCTGGCAAACATGGCCTGGTGAAATGCCGGGGCAAGGGGGGCGCCCTGTCCGCCTGCGGCGATATCTGCAGAACGGAAATCTGTAACAACAGCGGTTCCCGTAAGCCTTGCGAGAGTTTTGCCGTTTCCGAGTTGCAGGGTAAACGGCGGATCACTGTACGGGCTGTGATTGACCGTTTGTCCATGGCAACCGATTACGGAAATTGGCCTGTTTCCAGCCCGGGAGGCCAGATTGTTTGCAACGTCTGCGTAGAGCACAGCCAGCTCGAGATCAAGGCCTTTTGAGTGATCCGCGGTTTCAATGCACTGGGCAGTTATTTTGCGAATCTTCTTTGCGGTATCTGCCGGATAGGCCAGGCTTTCGTATTCAGCAATCCGGAAATCGCCGTCGCCAGGAATATCCAGTAAAACGCCGTCAATGCCATCCGCACTGGTGCCTGACATCAGGCCAATTGCGTGCTCGATGGGTTTGCATTTTTTCATGGGCCTATTGTATCAATCTTGTCGATTCGGCCCCGGGCAAGCCGGTCAATGTGAATGCGCGCTACAATCACAACGCAGTCAGACCGGCTCAGAGTCGACTACTGGGCTGCCTGGTTTTGGGCGAGGGAAATCCGGTCGAGATGATCAAGTTCGGACACCCATATCGAGGCGGATCGCGTGAACATCGGCAGGTACCTGTCTGCGATAGGTTCTGATTTTGGAAATACAACGGTAACGGGATTTTTATGAATACCGTGGATACGAAATTCATAGTGCAGGTGCGGACCTGTCGCCAGCCCTGTGCTGCCAACATATCCAATGATGTCTCCCTGGCTGACCCGGGCTCCGAATTTTATTCCCTTCGCATATCCGGAGAGGTGAGCATAAAGTGTTTCATATTTTCCGCCATGACGAATCAGCACGGCTTTGCCGTATCCGCTCCTTCTGCCGGCAGCAGTGACAGTGCCGTTGCCGGTGGCCATAACCGGGGTACCCCGTGACGCGCCGTAATCAGCACCATTGTGGGCACGCCAGGTTTTACTGATCGGATGGAGGCGGCTTTTACTGAAATTGGACGTGATATGACCAAATTTCAGCGGTGAGCGCAGGAACGTACCCTTGATTCCGTCACCGTCCGGGGCAAAGTAATCAGTAAACCCGTCATCGTCGACATAGCGAACCGCCTGCAGTTTTTTCCCGGACACCACCAATTCGGCAGCAATTATTTCCCCGGCACCGAATTTTTTGTCATCCAGGAACAGTTCTTCGAAGATAATCGAAAACCGGTCTCCCGACTGCAGGTCCATGGTGAAGTCCACCTGCCATCCAAACATGGCGATAAACTGGTACATGGTTTTATAGGATACCCCGGCCTCCTGGGCGGCTCCCAGAAGACTGTAGTTAACCGTTGCCCTGGCATTGTTAATTCGAATTTCCGGTTCACGAACATCCCGAGATACGGTGTATTTTCCGGGCTCGCCGGCCATTCGCACAGAAAGGATTTCGAACGGGTTGAGCTGGTACTGTAGTAACCCGAGCTGTCCCTGGGGGCCTTTCTTTATCCGGATCTCCTCGCCGGGGCGGATTTTCAGTAGTGCGCCGGCATCCTCGAGCTTTGCGATGGCGAAGGCTTCGCGGATTTCCAGGTCGTTTCTCCTGAACATCTGGGACAGGGTATCTCCCCGTTTGACTTTTGATGTGATCCAGTCCTGGGTTTCGAGAAACAGCTCAATGGGGTCCGGGGATTCCGGTTCAACTTCAGGCCGGGTAAAATTCTGTTCGGGGCCGCTATGGGACAAATCGGGTTTGTGGCCGCCTTGTACTGCGACATAGGCCGTCCCGGTGTCCTGTTCAGTTTCCTGTGGCGGGCTGTAACTGGCCAGCACAATTTCTGCATCGCCGAGTTTTTCAGATTCCAGCGTCCTGGTATCCTGTGAGATGGCTACAAGCCCGGGCTCCAGGGAGTTTGAATCCACCATAGGCACTTGCATAGGTATTTGCGCCTGGCCAGTACCAGGCGACAGATTGATGTCCGAGCCAGACGGGGTGTTACTTTCCGAGAGGTTTGCCGTGGAAGCAGAAGGTGTATTGATAGAAATATATACAACAAGCAGGACCAGAGCAGTGAAACCGCCCAGAAAAAAATGATGTGGGTTGGTGCTTTTTTCAGCGCCTGGCTGCATGGATTTGTAATCCATGGACTGTAATGGTCGCTTTTGGGCGCTCATGGCAATATAAAACTATACATCAACTCTAATTAATTATTTAAAATCGGCGGGTTGCAGGAACTGCAAATTTTGCACTGGTGATTCTCCAGAGGCCTACTTTACCGAGGTGAGCTCGAAAGGTCAAAATATTTTCGCCGTAACGTGATGTATTAAACGTGATGTATTATATGAATAAGAACGTCAAAAACAGAATATGACTACTATCCCTGACAATATTACCGAGATAATGTCGGAACTCTCCAGGGGGGCGGAAGAAATTCTTGTTGAAGAGGAACTGGTAAAAAAGCTGCAAAAAGGTCGCCCGTTGAGGGTAAAAACCGGGTTTGATCCTACTGCTCCGGACTTGCACCTGGGTCATACGGTATTGATCAACAAGATGCGCCAGTTCCAGGAGTTTGGCAATACTGTGATATTCCTGATTGGTGATTTTACCGGCCTCATTGGTGATCCCAGCGGCCGCAATGCTACCCGGCCACCGCTCACCCCGGAGCAGATAAAGGAAAAT
>PVMK01135727.1_pt1:40000-42047 | contig 42047 bp, 29 predicted proteins | sample 1853481 | NCBI WGS metagenome assembly PVMK01 (sample SAMN08533507, study PRJNA380276) | Marine sediment metagenome, whole genome shotgun sequencing project.
CGGCGATATGCGAAGGATTTTGGCCTGACTGTGAGGCGCCCGACGAGCGAGAGAGGGAGCGTACTTATGTACGTAACCGACCGAGCGAGGAAGGGCAACAAAGCAGGCAGGACAAAAGACGAGCAGATCAGGTTTTTTGGGGTTATATGATCAAGCACAAAAGCGCACATGGTGGATGCCTTGGCGATAAGAGGCGATGAAGGACGTGGTAGTCTGCGATATGCCCTGGCGAGCTGGCAAACAAGCTTTGACCCAGGGATTTCCGAATGGGGAAACCCACCCGCTTGCGGGTATCTTGCACTGAATACATAGGTGTAAGAGGCGAACCCGGGGAACTGAAACATCTAAGTACCCGGAGGAAAAGAAATCAACCGATATTCCCTTAGTAGCGGCGAGCGAACGGGGATCAGCCCTTAAGCTTTATAGGTTCTAGTGGAACAGTCTGGAAAGTCTGGCCATAGACGGTGACAGCCCCGTACATGAAAGGGCCTATAAAGTGAAATCGAGTAGGGCGGAGCACGTGAAACTCTGTCTGAACATGGGGGGACCATCCTCCAAGGCTAAATACTACTTATCGACCGATAGTGAACTAGTACCGTGAGGGAAAGGCGAAAAGAACCCCTGTTAGGGGAGTGAAATAGAACCTGAAACCGTGTGTGTACAAGCAGTGGGAGTCTATCTTCGGATGGACGACTGCGTACCTTTTGTATAATGGGTCAGCGACTTAATTTTAGTAGCAAGGTTAACCGTATAGGGGAGCCGTAGAGAAATCGAGTCTTAATAGGGCGTATAGTTGCTAGGATTAGACCCGAAACCGGGCGATCTAGCCATGGCCAGGTTGAAGGTCGGGTAATACCGACTGGAGGACCGAACCAACTAATGTTGAAAAATTAGTGGATGAGCTGTGGCTAGGAGTGAAAGGCTAAACAAGCCCGGAGATAGCTGGTTCTCCCCGAAAACTATTTAGGTAGTGCCTCGTGTCTCACTCTTGGGGGTAGAGCACTGTCATGGCTAGGGCTGCATCTCGCGGTACCAAACCATAGCAAACTCCGAATACCAAGAAGTGCAATCACGGGAGACAGACGGCGGGAGCTAAGTTTCGTCGTCGAGAGGGAAACAGCCCAGATCGCCAGTTAAGGTCCCTAAACACATCTCAGTGGGAAACGATGTGGAAAGGCTCAGACAGCCAGGAGGTTGGCTTGGAAGCAGCCATCATTTAAAGAAAGCGTAATAGCTCACTGGTCGAGTCGGTCCGCGCGGAAGATTTACCGGGGCTCAAGGTGTGTACCGAAACTGCGAATGCATACATTCCACTTAAATCCATTTTATGCGTAGCTTACGCGAATATTTCCGAAAGGAAATTTGAGCGAAAGCGCCACCGAACTTCGAGTCGGTGGGAGCATGTTTGTGACCAAAAGTGGCTTTAAGGGAATGTATGCATGGTAGGGGAGCGTTCTGTAAGCCTGCGAAGGTGGACCGTGAGGTCTACTGGAGGTATCAGAAGTGAGAATGCTGACATAAGTAGCGATAATGCGGGTGAAAAGCCCGCACGCCGAAAACCCAAGGTTTCCTGCGCAACGTTCATCGGCGCAGGGTGAGTCGGCCCCTAAGGCGAGGCAGAAATGCGTAGTCGATGGGAATCAGGTTAATATTCCTGAACCGAACATAACTGCGATGGGGTGACGGAGAAGGCTAGGTTAGCCGGCTGTTGGATATGCCGGTTTAAGCGAGTAGATTTGGACTTCAGGAAAATCCGGGTCCTTTAAGATCGAGGCGTTATGACGAGCTCTTTATTAAGAGCGAAGTAATTTATGCCATGCTTCCAGGAAAAGCCTCTAAGCTTCAGGTTATGTTTGACCGTACCCTAAACCGACACAGGTGGGTGGGGTGAGAATCCTAAGGCGCTTGAGAGAACTCTGGTGAAGGAACTCGGCAAAATGACACCGTAACTTCGGGAGAAGGTGTGCCCCTTGTACGTGAGCGGACTTGCTCCGTGAGCGGAAAGGGGTTGCAATAAAGAGGTGGCTGCGACTGTTTACTAAAAACA
>PVMK01123117.1_pt1 | contig 42046 bp, 38 predicted proteins | sample 1853481 | NCBI WGS metagenome assembly PVMK01 (sample SAMN08533507, study PRJNA380276) | Marine sediment metagenome, whole genome shotgun sequencing project.
TGCTTCGAGAAAAGCTGGTCGTCAATGACGAGGGGGGTGGGCTGGCTATCGCTATTATCTATGAACGACAAGCTGGTCGGGTACGCGCCTTCCGGCGGACAGTTTCGGGGCAAACGATCACGATTGCCATTGAGAGTCAGGAACTCACAGATCAAGCGCGATCTTTGCGATGGAAGCACAACGGTGAGCCATCAAATGGAAACGCGGCCGATCGGCTGGAGTCGATAGGAATCAAGCGCCTATGGTGGCATGCGTGGAGCGAGTTCAACCCGAATTCTAGCGTCTACGAGTGACGAGTTCGGCGCATAAACCCCTGAGCCGGCCAAGGTAAACCCCGGTTAGATGGACGGCCCGCCTGGCTGGACGCCTCTATGTTGCCACACCTCATAATTGATCCATTCTATGACCTGACAGGTGTCCGCCTACTGGTTAAAGCCTATCTACAAGACCGGGCATTAAGAAACGGACTGTTAGAAGTGCGCCATTTTTGAAAGCCCTACTACCCCAGTAACTGGATGCCGCGAAGGAGCGGGAAAAGACAGTAATCCGTATGGGGAGGTGTCGCAATAGGTTGCTAATGTCTGTGTGGCCCCGTGCCAGGTCGATAAAATTGAAACGATCGTTCCTTCTAAGCTGTTCCGGCTAGACCGCTCCGGTCCGGATACTGGTCCGGACTTCCATTTCTAGTGGCTTAAGGACAGCGTAGATGAAATCGTTGACCGGTGTCGATATTTCTGACTCTGCCCCATAGCGTATTACCGAACCGGTCATGGCCTCCAATTCAAACATCCGGCCGTCTTGCACGTCTCGTTGCATGGAAGCTGTCGCGTCGTCGGGAAATCCGTCAAAGAAGGTCATGGACTTCTGCACAATATCCGCATCCAGGTTCACGCCAATAGCCCGGGCGACCGCCTCAATCTCCTGTATGGCCTGTTGCAAAATTGTCATCGTTTCCGGGCATGATCGGATCCAGCCAGCAGGGAGGCGGACTACGCTGGCGAGGCCACTGTAAGCTGCGATAAAGAGGAATTTAGTCCACATCGCCTTGCGGATATCATCTGCCAATTCAACCTCGATCTCGGCTTGTTCCAAGACCTGGAGTATGGCCAAAGCGCGTTGCGATTTCTCATTGTTAAATTCACCGAACGTTATTGAACGGAATTCGCTAACTTGTTCGATCATCCCAGGCGCTGTCTTGAACGAGACTACACGGCAAAGACCGCCTAGAACACGATCTCGACCCAACTCTTCTGCCAATCTTTCGGCTGCTCGTACGCCGTTTAACAATGGGATAACGGCTGTCCCTTGGCCAACCACCCGCTTCACATCAGGCAAAACATGGTCAAGCTGGTAGTCCTTTACACCTACCAGGACCAGCTCCGCCAAGCCAATTGTGCTTGAGTCATCAGTAGCCTTAACGGCTTCAATCAGAAAGTCGCCGTGTATGCTTTTCACCTGTAACCCCCGCTCGCGGATGGCATCCAGATGAGCGCCCCGGGCTAAGAAGGTAACGTCCAGGCCCGATCTGGCCAGCAGCCCACCAAAGTAACCTCCAACCCCTCCGGCGCCGGCGATCACAATTTTCATAGTTTGTCCGGTCCTGCTTTGAATTTTATAGAGATGAGCGAGCCGCGCCCCCGTCGAACATCAGCGCATGCCCGTGGATATAGGAGGCTGCCGGTGAAGCGAGCCAGGTTGCAGCCCGGCCGAACTCCTCGACGTCTCCCATTCTTCGTAGGGGGATTGTGGCCGTGACTTTGGCCTTCTCCTCTTCCAAAGTGGTGCCGTTCTTCTCTGCCCGATCGTTTAACAATTTTTCCACTCGACCGGTCCAGGTGAAGGTCGGATTGATGGAATTGACACGTATACCTTGAGCGCCGAACTCATTAGCCACCGATTTCAGCATGCCAATCACTGCCATTCGCAGAGAGTTAGAAAGGATAAGATTGTCGATAGGCTGCTTTACTGAGATAGACTCGATAGCCAGGATGCTGCCCGAGCCACGCTCCAACATATGAGGCAGGACGGCATAACATAAACGCACGGTGCTCATCAGCGTTAGCCTGGCTGCGGTTTCCCAGTCGTCAGGGCCTAAATCGAGGAAGTTTCCTGATGGAGGCCCTCCAGCATTGGCGATAAGGATATCGATCTGGCCGAAATGATCGAGAGCGGTTTCAACTAGACGGTCGATGTCGCTCTGGATTGTCACATCGGCGCGTACGGCAACCACCTCGCTACCAGATTCGCTTCGAATCTCGGAAGCTGCTGTTTCCAACAAATCGCTTCGCGCGCACATGACAACCTTAGCGCCTTCAAGGGCCATTTGCCTTGCGGTAGCCTTGCCCAGGCCTTTCGAAGCGGCCGCTACCAAGGCTACTTTATCCGATAGCTGTAAGTCCATATTTATGTCTCCAGATTGATTTGCTCGTCTTCGACATTGTTTTGGTTTCTGTCGATTCGGGGTAACCGGTTCCTTTGGATCGCGATTGAGTATAGCAGCGTTTTCTATCGGACTCAATCAACATCAGGGCAGAAAAACACGGCCACAATTCGTGAAATGAAGCAGATCCGAAAGTGGTCAAAACTGGTGTTGTCAGAATGCCTTCTAACAGATAGACTAAGATCAACAAACCTGCTTCACTATTCCCTGTACACGCCAGTAGAAAACCCGTTTCATTGCAGTCTCATTGCCGCCAATATTCATTTATTAGGAGGAGAAGGATGAAACCCAAGAATTCCCTATTGATCGTAGGTTTATTGTTGATTATGGCTGTGTTTATCAGCGCGTGTCAGCCTGAGGAGGTGGAGGTCACTCGCGTGGTGCAGACGCAAGGCGATACCATCGAAGTCACACGTATCGTCGAAGGCGAAGTTCAAACCGTTGAGGTTACTCGTGTTGTGGAAAGCGATCCAGTTGAAGTCACTCGAGTTGTAGAGGTTCCAGGGGCAGCGGAAGAGCAGTTCCCAGAGGGGACAGAGCTTAAGATATTGCAGTGGAGTCATTTCGTCCCGCAATATGACACCTGGTTCGATCCCTTCGCCGAACAGTGGGGCGAGGTCAATGGCGTCGATGTAACAGTGGATCATATCAGCATCGGCGAGCTGCCAGCGGCGGCTGCGGCAGCCATTGACGCCGGCACCGGGCCGACGATTATTGAACTGAACCTGGCCGCCTCCAATTACGTCGAGGGCGTCCGTGATTTGACCGACGTAAATATGCGTGCTCAAGAACTCTTTGGACCACAGGCGGATACCTGTACATCCAATTCATATCTGCCTGCCAACGACATGTGGTACGGATATTGTCATGCCTGGGTGCCCGACCCCGGTGATTATGACCGCGCATTGTGGGAGGCAGCCGGTTTTCCGAACGGTCCCGCAACCTGGGACGATCTATTGGTAGGCGGGGCCATCATTATGGAAGAGTCCGGTGTTCCGATGGGTCTTGGCTTATCACCTGAAATCGATTCGAACATGGCCATGAGAGCTATCATCTGGTCCTTTGGCGGTTCGGTCCAGGACGAGAACGAATGCGTGAGTATCAATTCGCCAGAGACGGTGGAGGCCGTAAATTACCTGGTCGATCTTTACAACAACACCATGACCGAAGAGGTCTTTGCCTGGGGCGCGGCTTCGAACAACCAGGGGCTAATCGCCGGTGAGCTCTCCTATATCCTAAACTCGATCTCCGCCTATCGTAGCTTGCAGGATATCGATCCAGCAGCGGCCGACAATATCGGCTTCTCGCCTGCACTAAGCGGACCCCGTGGTGACCAGCACGCTTCGGCACATGTCTGGAACATCTATATCATGCCCGATTATGTTGAAGACGGTCCGGAGAAAGATGCTGCGGAGGCATTCATGCTTCACTTAACAGCCAACTACAACCAGGCAGTCTTTAACAGCAAACTGTATAATTTCCCGGCTTTCGAAAGCACAGTTCCAGAGCTGTTCGGTGAAGGCAGCTGGTTGGAAAAAGATCCCTTTGGTTCACGACCGCAAGATAAGCTAACGGTGCTACTGACCACTATGGACACTGTAACCTATCTTGGTTGGCCTGGTCCATCAAATCCAGCAGCGGCCGAAGTGTACAACACCTTTATTATTCCAACGATGATGGGCAGAGCCGCATTGGGCGAGGTGACGCCAGAAGAGGCGGTTGCCGAAGCTGAGGAACAAATCGAAGCAATATTCGAAAAGTGGAGAGATAAAGGACTGGTTGGCTGCGCAGGTTAAGCCACATTTAAAAATGAGGTTGGCGGTCTTTGACCGCCAACCTCCATTCACCGGAGTTTCATGGCCACTGTGGAAACGCTTAACCTCAAAAAGTATTTTGGGACTGTCAAAGCCGTCGACGGGGTGAATCTGGCCATCGAGGAGGGGGAATTCTTCGTCATCTTGGGTCCGTCCGGCTGTGGCAAAACCACCCTGATGCGCATGATCGCCGGGCTCGAAACACCTACCGAGGGTGATGTCGTAATCAGCGGCGAACGGGTAACCGAGTTACCCCCTCGCATGCGTGATCTGGCGATGGTTTTTCAGAGTTATGCCCTCTATCCCCATATGACCGTTTTCGACAATATTGCCTTCCCTTTAAAAGCAAAGAAAATGCCAAAGGCGGAGCTGCGACTGAAAGTCGAGGCTGCTGCCACCACCCTGGGCGTGGATCTGCTTTTGGATCGCAAGCCGCGCCAACTCTCGGGCGGTGAGCGACAGCGCGTGGCCCTCTGCCGGGCAATGGTCAAGGAGCCGCGAGTTTTGCTGTTAGACGAACCTCTCTCAAACCTGGATGCCAAGCTTCGCGTTGCCGCACGAAGCGAGCTAGAGATGTTTCAGCGCCAGTTGGGAATTACCACCATTTTTGTAACCCATGACCAGATTGAAGCCATGGCCATGGGAGACAGAATCGTGGTTATGTCAGCCGGGAAAATCATGCAGGTTGGTCCACCCCAGGAGATCTACCATGATCCGGCAAACCTATTTGTGGCCACCTTCTTAGGTTCACCTACGATAAACCTCCTGGAAAAGGATGGCTATCTGGTGGGTTTCCGACCTGAGCACTATCTACCCAGCGAATCGTCGATCGTAAAGAGTGACCTGGTAACAACAATTCCGCTCCGAGTTTCACTTGTCGAGAATCTGGGTGCTGACCGGCTTGTCTACGGCGAAGTAAAGGATTCCTTCGAAGGCAAAACGGCAGCAGCCAAGCTGCCATCCATGGTGGCGATAGATATAGAGCCAGGAGAAACGTACGATTTCGTGATCGAGACTACCCATCTGAAATACTTTGACAAAGTGTCTGGCCTCAAAACAGACCCGATATCTTTCTAGCAACAACCACTCATGGAACAAGCCCCATTACACCCAGTCACTGCAAAGACAAGATTTCAGTATCTCACCGACCGGGAAGGGTTCCTAGGTACGGTATTCCTGACTCCCGCCGTTTTGTATATCTTGCTTCTGGTAGCCGTACCATTCGGCTTAGCTATCGCCTTTAGTTTGTCAGATGTGACCGTCGGTGATACGAGTCTTGACTATGTGGGACTGGAGAATTTCAGGCGTATATTGGCGACTCCCCAATTTCGCCGGGCCCTTCTCAATTCTTTCATCTTCACCCTTGCTGCCCAGCTGATAGTCATTTTTTTGGCCAACATCCTTGCCTTGATCTTTTACGAGGATTTTCCTGGAAAATGGATCGCCCGCATGTTGATAATCATGCCCTGGGCGACACCCATCTCTCTGGGAACAATCGGTTGGCTGTGGATCCTTGATTCCAAGTTCAGCCCTATCGACTGGGTATTGCAGCGATTGGGGCTGTTGGGCCCAGACACCTTGCTGGGTCCGGGACTGCATCTGAATTATCTTGGTCGTGAAGAGCTGGCGATGGCTTCTGTGATCCTAATACACGTATGGCGAATGCTGCCTTTGGCAACGGTCATCTTGTTAGCAGGACTATCCTCTATCGACAGAGACCTTATCGATCAGGCCGAAGTGGACGGGGCCACATTTTGGCGAATACATACCAGGATAAGATTACCCTTGCTCTTCCCAATCATGAGTATTGCTCTTCTTTTTGGATTGGTATTTACGTTTGGCGATATGGTTGTCGTCTTCGTGCTGACTAGAGGTGGTCCAGTTTACTATACCCAGGTTCTGCCGTCATGGGCATGGTTTAAGGGTATTGATGGCGGCAACCTGAGCGAAGGTGCGGCCGTTGCCCTGTTCCTATTCCCACTATTATTAGTTGTCGCCATCTTAATGCTCAGGGCCGCCAGTCGTTCGGAGGTGAATTAGCCATGACCTATAGACGCTGGCCAAAACGGGTAGCACTTCTGGTAGGTGTGGCTTTTTTCTGCTTTTTTGCAGTTTTCCCTTTCCTCATAATGATCATCAATACTTTCAAGCAAGATGCCGATCTTTACCGTCCGCAGAACAACCCGTTCATTTATAATTTCCCGGCAACTCTAGACAACTTAAGATTGCTATTCCAAGAAACAAACTACTTAACGTTCGCCAAGAATTCTCTCATCGTCGGCGGGTTGGTGGTAATTATTACCCTTGTAATCGCCATTCCGGCTGCCTATAGTTTAGCCCGGTTGACCGGCAGTATAGGAGAATCGGCCGGGATCCTTATATTCCTTGTTTACCTGGTGCCTCCTTCGCTCCTCTTTATCCCGCTCTTCCGTATAGTAGCCAGATTGCACCTGAACAATACGCTCTGGGCCCTGGTTCTGGTTTATCCCACAATATCAATACCGTTTTCAACCTGGTTACTTATGGGTTTCTTTAAGTCGATCCCACGCGATTTAGAGGAAGCAGCAATGGTTGATGGCTTTAGCCGGCTGAGCGCATTCCTCAGAGTGATTTTGCCCTTATCGATGTCGGGCGTTGTGGCCGTAATTGTATTCACTTTTACACTAACGCTGCACGAGTTTGTATACGCTGCCACGTTCATAACGGCATCGGCACAGCGAACGCTCAGCGTTGGCGTGCCGATAGAACTGGTGCGGGGCGATGTCTTCTTCTGGCAGTCACTTCTGGCTGCGGCCGTCATCATAGCTATTCCGGTTGCTCTGGTCTACAATTTTTTCCTCGACCGGTTAGTGGCTGGATTCACTATGGGTGCAGTGAAAGGATAATCCCTCTCCAACCGTACGATATTGCCGAGAACAACACCTGAAACAACCAAGTTCGTCTATATTTCCTATGAAACACCGATAAGGAGAAATCTATGGCTGATGAAGTCGCTTACACGTCCAAAGTTCGTATTGAGCGGATAAAAGGACCTCTCCGTCGTGCCTATCTTCCGGCAGAGGAGGAGCCTATATATTTCAGCACCCATTCGGAGGTAGCCGCCCATTACAAACACGATCCCTCGGTTCATGAACAGCGGGCGACGACGCTGGATTATGTCGTAGCTGCGACCGCCGGTTGACTGACCGGAACCTTAGGGGGCGCGCTGGAGGCGCGCGACATTCCGGCCGGTGAAGGATATCTTAGCTCAGAAGCGACCGGCGAACTCGAACTTGACGGTAAAATATTGGTGATTCGGCGGATACACGTTCGATATCAGCTTAAGATCGACCCGGCAAAGCATGATGTGGCTGAACGCGTCCTGGGTTTTCACGCCGATTATTGCCCTGTGGCCAGGACGATTAGAGATTGTGTCGACATTACGACCTCGTTGGAGATGGAAGATATCTAACGAGTTTTCGCAATTGCAGCTCCGCATAATCCAAGTCAGACCTAGATCTCTGCACACATATGAGCTAAGTCCGATCGAGGCGACTCTCCTGTAAGGCCAATCTCACACTAGGTGAGGGCCATTTGTCACCTGTGTCAGAATCGAGGGGAGCCCTCTACTTGCGAGATCAATCGTCCAGCCGGATCGTGCTCTGACGCTGGCGATTGACCGTCAATTGTAAAACATCGGGTCTGGCATAGTGACCGGCTGGATCAAAGTTCAGTCTCTCTTGCCGAACCCGACTATGATCAAGAGTGGCGATAATCAGCTTCTCCTCGTTCGCGACGGGCTCCACGATCCATTCGCCATCTGGTCCGACAATGCAGGAACCTCCATCGGCGTAAACTTCCGATGAGCCGGCAGAAATTGCAGAACGGTGAGGGGTATCTTTGGGGATATCCCCGCTACTCATTAGTCCTGAAACCGAGAGCACGTAGGAGCGGGCTTCCATGGCCATGAAGCGGGTGATATCTTTGGTATTGCGAACACTGCCCGGCCAAAGGGCCACGTGGAGGTCTTCACCCTGTCCGTAGAGCGCTGCCCGGGCCAATGGAATCCAATTCTCCCAACAATTTAACCCGCCAACAGTAAAGGCTCCCAGGCGATGGGTTCGTAAACCGTGTCCGTCCCCCTGGGCCCAGGTCAACCGCTCTTCGTGTGTCGGCATCAATTTTCGGTGCACAGATTGGATATGACCACCAGGGTCCACGTAGACCAAGCTGGCATAGACACTATGCCCCCCGCGGTCTGCTGGTCGCTCTATGCAACCAAGCATGACCGCTATCTGGCGCCTTCGTGCGGTTTCACAAAGCGGATCCAAATGTCCCGCTTCGATTTGAACCGCGTTGGCCAAGTAGTGGGCGTGCATCTCCTTCTGCAGAGGCGAGTTGAACTCAGCTCCATTTGTCCTCTCAATCCAAAATGGATAGCCAGGCAGCAAGCCTTCCCCAAAAACGACCAGGTCACAAGAGGCTTCAGCGGCGGCATCTACAAATCCCAGGATCTTCTTAAGCGTCTCTTGGCGATTGAGCCACACCGGAGTGAGCTGAGCTAAACCTACATTCAAGCGGTCAACACTATTCGATTGAGTCATATCCAAATACTCCTGTATCAATAACCTAAGTAGACATTTGTCTCCTTCGCTTGCAGACCCTGGCTGCCAGGCAATTACGGTATTGCGGTCGTGATGGTTTCAGTGATGCTAAAACCACGTTTGCGAAGCTCGGAAACATACAGGGGACCGTCAACGGCTATTTCGGCCGGATTGACCCCTCGTGGGGTGACTCTGTGGGCATTCATTATGCTCTTGATGGAGGCATCCCATCCGGTGGTTCGTTCCATGGCTGTGAAGCCTGTCGCCTCATCAAAACGGTCAATCAGATCAATTTGCACCTGGGTCCCTCGTCCGTTCTTTCGCCCTTTGACCAGAACCCGAACGATCACCAGATCAGGTTCGCCGGGTTTGGCTCGAATCTTTGGTTCAAGTAGAGCATGCAGTACATCCCTTGGTGAGACGCGTATTCCATCGATATGCAGCGGTTCAGTCTCTAGAAAACCTGCCTGCAGATATGTTTTCCACTCCGCAAAGTGACCTGGCCAACGAAGGGTCTTGTTCCAGAGTGTCCTTACTTTCCCCTGGTAGGTCCAAGGCATTGTCGAGGTGCCCCCGCCGGCAACAAAGGCCTCCATTCTGCCGATTGGCTCAGGGAAATCAACTATTTCGTACTCCTCATCTCTGAAGGTTGGCACCTGCTCGATCTGGCCATTGCGCAGAAAATTCGCGACGCCGTAGTATTCATTTGTCAGCCCGGCGATATTGAAGGTGAGGATATAGTTGAAAGGAGGTTTCGGATGCAAAGGATTACCGCCATCCCACATCATCACTTCCTCCGTCTCGTCAAGAAGGGACATGGCGTAGACCGTGAGGCTTGTTCCCATACCAGGGACCTGACCGCAATCCGGGATAATGGCGATGTCTACCTCCTCTGCCAGGGGGCTGAGCTTCATTTGCTCGCGCACTAGCTCCGTGTTGCCGCCCAGATCTGTCATACAGGCCCTGGCCTCGATAGCCACGCGGGTAATGGCCGGGTTATGCCAATATGGCACAGCGGAGAGAAATGAATCAACGTTGCCCAGGAAATCTCTAAGCCCATCGGTGTCATTCACATTTAATTGGTGGGCTTTGGCGATATCCCGGCCGATTAGGTCGTTCACTCGGGCTGCTGATTTCCTCGCGGTCCCAAGATTCACATCGGCGATCAGTACGCTTGCCGCATCACCAAACCTGGCCATATCGTAAGCGGCGGCTGTCCCTTGTCGACCGCCACCAAGTACTCCATACATTACTCTCATCTCAGACATCTCCAACATCATGTGCCTTAACAGGCAACAATCTTCTTGTGGATATGATCTGGACTTTCATGGTGAAGCCCAGGGTAAAGATCATGAAACTCGATAGCATCATAGATATGATATCAGCGACACTGGAGTAGATAAACCCACTGGTCTCCAATTCTATGATCGCGCAAACAAATCCTCATTGGTTTCTGAAGGATAACGAATGAAAAGCTGTAGCCCGAAGCCAAGTTTAGAACCCCCACGACAAAGGCAGCCCTGGTGTCATCAGGGTTGGGCGAAGACCAGGCGAAATCTGGCGTTTTAGTTTCCCAATGCTCGAGTTCTGCCTATTACCTACTCGTCTCCTCAGGCTTTTTATCGCCATCAATAATCGATTCCATTTTAAATGACCGGCCGTGGCCAGGGAAAACGGTATCGATTTCCATACTTTTAAGTTTGGCGGCGCTGGATTCCGCAGCCTTCAGATCGTCCATGATGGGATTGAGTGCTGGAGAATCAGTGTTCTCGAACAGATCACCGCCGAAAAGAATGCCGTCATCCGTCAAGAACCCTACTGAGCCCTTTGAATGTCCTGGAATGCTGATGACCGTAGCCTTAAATCCGTACTCAGAAAGATCGTCTCCATCACTTATCAATATATCAGGGCTAAATCTGTCCGATTTTCCCAACCTGAAGAGTAAACCGAATGCCAATCTAACGAGCAGGTTTGGTTTTTTCTGTTCCAGGTCATATCACCTTGTTCAACCATCCCGCAGTCTTCAGAGTGCATGGCTATACTCGAACCAAACTTCTTGCGGAGATAGGCCGCATTGCCCGTATGGTCAAAATCGCCATGGGTAAGAGCGATTAGCCGAAGGTCACCAGGTTTGCAGCCGGCGCTAGTAAGATTTTTTTCAAGGATTGCGCGTTGGTTGGAACTACCGGTGTCAATCAGAACATAGCCCGTACCGGTATCAATGAGGTAGCAGTTCACGTTTCCGACTCTAAAAGGTAAGGACAACGTTATAGTTCTAATTGCGTGTTCCATAATACTTTCGTCTTTGATCCTCGCAGAGTCATCGCGATAGAGCCTGGGAAAGTGGTTAACCTAACGAACCGTTACTACGAACAACCGATGAATAATGTTTGCCAATTAATCTAGCCAATCGAATCCAGTCCGAAAATACAAGTTGATGCTGAGCCTTGTGGTAAGTTATATGTCAGAGCGAGCTGAATCGGCGACTTCATGGAGCGCCAACTTCCCTTAATGGAACAGATCGGACGTTGAAAATCCAGAACCCATATTGTATGGTTTTCCCGTTATTCTAAAAAATAATCTGCCAGATCATCAGCGCGCCAACTCCCGTCAACGCGACGGCTACCAAACGCCTCAATTGAACGACCGGCAGTCGATGGGCAATTTGCGCGCCAATAAATACGCCGATCGCCTGAACGATTCCCAAGTACAACCCCAATCCCAGATCTATCTGACCATAGAGCCAAAAACCGATCACTGCAAAGACTGCAATCGGAAGTTGAATTGCCTGACTATTTCCGATTGTTTTTAGCGTCGGGTAATGCAAAGTTACCAGGATTGGCACCAGGAGAACCGGCCCTCCCGTCCCGGTTAAGGCTGAACCGAAACCAACCGCGACACCGATAAAAATCAAAAGCGATCTTCTGAAAACAGGAATCACTCCAGATTCATTCTGACGACTGATAAACACATTTATCCCAGAAAAAGCGATCAATCCAGCCACGATCAAAACCAACACGTCTGTATCGAGGCTGGTATTTGCACGCGCTCCGAGCAGGGCCGCTGGGATAATCCCAACACTCAACCACAATACTGCTTCCCAGACAATTGATCCTTTTTTTGCATAAGTGACTGTGCCAACAATTCCCGGAAGCAGAAAACTCAAGCTGCTTGCCGACATGGCCACATGCAGATCAATCTTCAACACGAAACTGAGCAGGGGAGCAAGTATTACCCCCCCAATTCCAATCGTGCCGATGAGAATACCTGCCAATAAAGCAATCAGAGTAACAAAAAGAGTCGTGATCATTTAGAATTATGCTTAAACTACGTAATGCTCATTAGGGTACTCCGCAAAATATCTGTCCCTTCTGTCGACCAAAACGGTGACAATTTTTGAACCTCTCGGCATTGTCTTCGCCAATTCGACAGCGGCCCAAACGTTGGCCCCTGATGAGATGCCACAGAAAAATCCTTCTTCCCGGCATAACCGGTCTGCCATATTCTTGGCATCTTCATTTTTTACCGCTAGCTCTTTATCCAGAAGATTTTTTTCAAGAATGTCTTCGATAAGAAACCTCATCTTGGGAAGGCCAAATTTATCCAAGAATTTATGAACCACTCCGGAGCGAACCCATTCAATTCTTGGATCATCTGTTGGCACGATACCAGATACCATTAGACCCGGATTCTCTTCTCTCAGAGCTTCAGCCACACCTAGGAGCGTTCCTCCGGTCCCTATGGAAGCCACCCAGGCATCGACCGTTCCATCCACCTGTTCTAATATCTCTCTGCCTGTGTGATCCCGATGGGCTTTTGTATTGTCGACATTGCACAACTGGTTGGCCCACCAACTTGACGGGTCGCGCTTTTGCAAGTCATGGCACTGTTTCATTCTAATTACCACAAAAGCTGCTGCCCTTTCTACGTCGTCTAGCTCATCCATTTCAGCCATATGGCTGCTCAGATCTATGGCTGTTACGTTGCAACCAAATAATCTAGCAATTCTGATCCGGTCTTCAGGGTTGTATGAGCTGCCAAGTTGGGATGGTAAAAATAATTGAACATTATAGCCCTTCACCGCACCAACGAAGGAGAGAGCAGGGCCTGTGTTTCCAGTGGATTGGTCGACTATCGTCCCGCCCGGCTTAAGCTTGCCACTCTTCTCAGCCGCTTCAATCATGCTCAGCGCCATTCGATCTTTGATGCTACCCCCAGGATTTAGATACTCACATTTGACATAGATGTCTACATCGGGTGTTTCGTTGATGTGTCCTAGTTTAAGTAATGGTGTATTTCCTATCTGTCCAAGAATATTCATATTACAACCATCCTCTACATAATTATTGCTTTGGACTCAGGGCTATTTAACTCGTAGTTGACAGGTAATTCTACCAAGTACAAGAAGCAAAGGCTTTAAGACCCTCAATATTGAGGTGAAGTTTATTTCGTTTATTGAGACATTTCGTTTATCAGGGTAGTGTTTTAGCAAGTGGTGATGGTGGGCGGTAACTCCCTGTAACGCTTTTCGTAACGTTTTCCAGACGGTGATTTCCTACAATGCCTATACATCAGATTATTGACAGCCATTGAACCGTCAGTCAGATTGATGGCAAAGTCGGAAACGAGCATGTTATGATGGAAGGCATGAAAAGGAATCGGTATCGTTCCAGGCGGGCCTATATTCGCCTACAGCATTCGCCATGAAGCCGATCTGGAAGCACTGAGCGCCCGGCTGCTGACGGTAGTGAGCGAGATGGTGAAGTCCAAGAGGGTCCCACGGAAAACGACGAAGACGCAATGACGACCCAAAACAAGCCAATCATTATGAAGAGAGTAGCGCAGATAATCGCCGGACTGAACGTTGTTATGATGCTGGCAGCCTTTGGCTTGAGCATAGGCATCTCCAGGCGTCCGGTTATTGACATTGTCCAGGTGAGCGCCATTGTCTATAGCGCGCTCGCCGTGCTGATTATTTTTCGGAATCCCCGTAATACGGTTGGCTGGCTTTTTCTTATCGTAGGTTTCTTTTCAGCGCTGGGAACTCTGATGATGGGTCTTGAGCTACTGGAGCCCTACATCAGTTCCGAGCTAGTTCGCGGTTTGGCCATATGGGTCGCTGACCTGGTCTGGATACCTGTGTTTATGATACCGATAACTCTTGTTTTGCAATTCTTCCCGGATGGGCGGTTACCATCGCGGCGCTGGTGGCCAATTACGGTCGCATCGCTCCTAGGAATGTTTGGCTTTGCCGCAGGCATCGCATTCTCCCCCTGGTCCTGGGAGGCGCAAGAAATCTTCGATGCCTACAATCCCTTTGGAATTGCGGGAAGTGAGGGATTCTTCGAGTTGCTCAATAATATAGCTGCTATTCTCTTTGCGATTGGCGTAATTGGGTCGTTGCTCGCGGTGGTTGTCCGCTTCCGTAGGTCACGAGGAATCGAACGAATACAGATGAAATGGCTGGTATACACGGCGGTCGTCGGTGTTTCGTCTATGCTTCTGACATATCTTTTTCTGGGCACCGGTAACCCAATATCGGATTTCTTATTCATTGCACTACCAGTCATCCTGGCGATTGCAATCGGCATCGCCATTTTGCGTTACCGCCTGTTTGATATTGACATCATCATCCGCCGCACACTGCAATACGCCGTGCTGACCGGCATCCTGGCCTTGATCTATTTTGGTTTGATCGTCACTTTCCAGGCTTTATTCTCGGCCGTTGGCAATCAACAATCCCCAATCTTCCTAGTCATCTCCACCCTGGTCATTGCCGGACTCTTCAACCCCCTGCGCATCCGGGTCCAGAACTACATTGATCGCCGTTTTTTCCGCAAGAAATATCATGCCGAGCAAGCCCTTTCCCAATTCGCCGCTGTCGCCAGAGATGAGGTCGATCTGGACAAGATCACCGCCGCGCTGCTGGAAGTTGTAGAGGAAACAATGCAACCAAAATCTGTTGGCCTATGGCTGATCTCTGACAAGGGCTAATCCGTTACAACGAAGGCCATTGAGACAAGGATTTGACTACAATTAAACAAGCGGGCGATTTCTGATCTGGATTCAGAATCGCCCAGCTCCAGTTGACAAGGACAACCACTCAATACTTGCCTGCCGTTCGACCTGTTTCTCAATCTGAAGCGTATCAGTACCAAGATAGCGCATAAAACGGTTAAAGCAGCGCTTGAGATCGGACACCATCGCCTGAGTAGGAATCACATCTGGTTCCCACCACCAACCTTTGATGATTAGTGCCCCGGTTTCTTTATCGCGACCGGGATCGAACCTGGCAACGAAACGGTCGCCGTACAAAATGGGAAGCACATAATAACCGTATTGCCGTTCGGCAACCGGTTTATATACCTCCCAAACGTAGCTGAAATTGAACAACTCCTTGACAAATCGCCTGTCCCAGAGCAAGTTGTCAAGAGGCGCTATTATGCTCGCTTGCGGCCTATCGCCGTCTCCGCTTAGGGCAATATCGAGATAAACTCTATCTTCGCTCCTCATGTAAAGTGCAGGCTCGATCCCCTCTACGCTGACTTCGACGATTTTTCCTTGATCGATGAGCCTGTCAATGGCGGCCGATCGATCCTTGCTTGAGATTCCGCGAAAGCCGAGCCAGGCATCTCCGGATCTCTTCCAAGTCAACCCCAAACCTTGAATGCGCCGCAGAATTCGCCAATCGTTATAGTTTTCATCAGAAATATTCGGATCGCCGGCCGACAAAATCTCTTCTGGAATGTGGCGGTTCGCAAAATCATACACCTTGCGAGTGTTAACCCGGTGGTGGATGATCAATTCTCCCCACCAACACATACTTTCAAGCGCTGCACGGGCTGTCCGGGTTGGACCCCACGACCAATCAACTGTGCCATCAATTTCTAGATCGATTGATGATAATGGCCCCCTTTCCTGGATCATCTTACGGACTTGGGGAAGGATAGAGACCGCTGGCCTGGAATCATCTCCATATCTCTTAAAGGAGGAATCCCGAAATCGCTGGAAAAAGGGCCAGTCTTCAACGGGGTAGATTGACATGTTCTTATCCCAGCCATCTACGAGCAACCGGTCCTCATAGAGCAACTGGCGCAACATCCTGGGTCGAAAGTCCGGAATACGAGCCTGCAGGACTAATTCTGGATTCCGGCCCACGATATTCAGAGGATCGAATTGGATACAGCCAAGGTGACGAATAGTGTTAAGAACTGCATCTTTCCCAACAGGCTCATTGGCCAGCCGTAATCCCTGGTAGGAGAGAATGAAGCGCCTGGCTTGTTTATTCGAAAGAACTAGCTTATCCATAAGTGACTACCTTGACCTGGATCCTGTCAGCGATGAATTCGTCTAGCGATATGGATATCTTGCGACCGATCAGCTTGGATCAATAGGTGACCAGTGAAGATACCGGGCACATATGTTCCCTAAAACCCTGGCCAAACGGCACAGTAGTTCAAGATAGCCTGCATGCTCGGCTTCATGGGACTGGTAGTAAACTAAAGACTCGGCAACAGTCCTCTCGCCCTTGATCAGCTGCAGCTCTACTTCCGTTGACTGGTCCAAGGCCTCTGATAAGCTGCACTTGAGTCTGCCCAAAATCTATAAGCAGCGTGTCATAGGGAACAGAGTTGGCGTCTTCGGTGACAGGAACCGAACCAGGGATGAACCGGAGACACTGGTCCATGCTCCAAATCGAGGGCACATCTAGCAACATGAGGAAGTTACAGCGTGACACGACCAGGTGGCCCATGATCCAGTTAATGGAATTCCCCCCAAACGGCGGCTGCCAAATACTTTCGGTATGAGTCACATCCTTCGAATATTCTTTGATAGAGGAGTAGCTAGCAGTGAACATTTCCTGGAGAAATCTAGATCGAACCATTATCTGCTCCTGTAAAGCGGGAAATCAGGGTGAAAGGGTACCAGAAGCAAGCTGTTTTCTCCAGTGACATTCCCAAATCTCAATGCTATCTTGTGGCGGAAGTAGCCATGTCGGAGATCACTACTTTGAGATGATCCAACGTGCGACTTAGTTCGAAGTAATGGTAATTATCGAACCATCAGGTACGCGCCCACGGCGACGAGAGCAATTCCGGCGACGCGTAGGAGGCTAATCTCAACCCGCGGTACGGAGAGCAGACCAAAGTGGTCGACGACGACGGCTACGGCCAACTGACCCACTATGATAGCCGTAAAAGTCTCGGCGGCTCCGATTTTCGGTACTAAGAAGATGGTAGAGGCAAGGATGATGACCCCGAGCGCGCCTCCCACGTAGAGATACCATTGTGAAGGACCTGGCAGTTGGCCGAGATTTGCTGAATTAGGAAAGACTAGGATGGTCACAATCGCAACCACTAGGCTGACAATAGTCAGGGCAAGAAGCGAACCCATTATACCGGCTCGCGCTCCCAACGATGCGTTTAATACACTCTGAACAGAAATTAATGCACCGGCAAGAACCCCAATTCCCAGTAAAGCCAATGTAGATGATGAAGTCACGAACCACCTCCAGAAAAATAATCGCTACACCTGTATGAAGAAAACCAGCACACAGCCACTTATCTTCTCGAAGCTGGTAACAATACGTTGATCAGTAAGAAGATCTTATCGGATTTAGGGCTCATCGCCATCTGTAAGTAATTCTAGATTAGGCCAGATAAGTAATAACGGGATCTATCAATGAAGTCCTGGATGGACAAGAAGGTCATCCCCGACTGCAAGATCAGGAGTGCAGCGATAGATCTCTCGCCGAAAAGGATACAGCGCAGCTATATCCTATGCCGGCTACATACAGGTTGGGATCGCTGAAAGTGCGGAGGGCGCTGCGGACGTGATCTGGGCTTGTATGCCACGAACCACCACGAGCAACGCGATGGCGAGCTGAGCCCTGTACCATAATTTATCGTACGGCGCCGCGAGATTTCAATTGAACTTCTATCAATACTCCTCTCGTCCGAAGCGCCAGATGGCAACAAGCAGAAACAGCAATGAAAGTGACGACATGATGACCAGCGGTAGCATGGACGGTAAAGGCAGGCCGCTCATGGTTAATTGGGCATATTCAACCAACCTTTGGGGTACAACGTCCGCCAGCCAAGGAAGAGGACTATCCAAAAGCTGCACTGCCAGATCCTGGCCTATTAGAATGGCCATCGAGATGCCGATAACCGGCCCTCTTGAGCCGAATATCGTGCCCAACATAAGGGTCAAAGTAAGGAAGAAAAAGAGACTAAGCGTCACTAAGGCTATGGCTTGGACGAATGGCCCTACAGGCAGAAGCTCTCCTTCTCTCAAGGAGATTTGGCCATAGAACAGCAGGCTTTGAAGCAGTACTATGATGACCAGGATGGCTAGCGAATTGGCGACCAATTTGGAAAGGATAAAGGCGCCAGGCGATACAGGATTGGACATCACCCATTGAGCTGTTCCGGTCTGTTTCTCGCCAACAATCGCGCCCTGAACCAGGACGATTACGCCGATTGTCGCGAACAAGCTGAATAGAATAAGGAAAATTTGTTCGGCCTCCTCCAAGGAAGTGATTTCATGGGGATCGGTTTCGGGGATCACCCAAAGCATAATGGCTAACATTCCATTGATGATTGCTGACCAGACGAGGGCATTAATCCACCATTTTCGGGTGCCCCACCAGGCCTGGTTTTCCTTCCTAAGTAGATTCCTAAAGCCCTGCAGCCATCCAGATTCGCGTACGGGCTGAAGCGATTCAATTCCCGCCATCTTCATCTCCTTCGATCAGTCCCATAAAGATCTCTTCTAGTTCGTACTTCTTCCGGCCGAACTCAGTCACGATGAGGTGGTCGTCGGATAGAACCAACCTTAGAAGCTGGGCCTCGGCCGCCTCTTCGTCGTCAACGCTCACCTGCCATCTACTCAGACCTTCAACGCTCGACACGTCTATGCCTGATACCCAACTCTGATTAGCGACGCGGTTCTTTGCTTGATCAGCATCACCTTTGATTGCCAGCGAATAGACCGCTCCATCGCTCCCCGCCAGCAAGGTCTCGAGTGATTCCTGGGCGATGAGCTGTCCATGATTGAGGATGGCCACAGTATCACTAACCTGCTGGACATCGTCGAGAATGTGTGTGGAATAGAAGATAGTCGTATATCGACGGAGGCGTTCCATTACCTCCAGCACATCCCGCCTTCCCTGGGGGTCCAGGTTGGCCGCAGGCTCATCAAGAATCAGCAGGTCTGGATAATTTACCTGGGCCTGAGCAATGCCTAGCCGTTGAAGCTCACCACCGGAAAAACCTTTGATTGGGCGATCAGCCTTATCTTCCAGGCCTACCAAATCGAGGGTTATGGAGATCCGCTCCTCGATACCTTTCTTCGGCCCATCGTAGAAGAAGCGCGCTCTGAAACGCAAAATCTCCCGCGCGGTCATATACTCGTAGTAGCGTGGATTCTGGGCCAGGTAGCCAGTCTTTGCCCGGATTTTCACACTCTCGCTGAGGATGTCTTGTCCAAAGATGGTGCCTCCTCCGGCTGAAGGGCGCGTTAGGCCCAACAACAACTTAATGGTCGTCGTTTTACCGGCGCCGTTCGGTCCAAGAAATCCAAAGATCGAGTTCTTGGCAACCTTCATATCAAGGGATTTGAGAGCTCTGACCCCTTTATAGTTCTTGGTCAGGCCACGGGCATCGATCGCCTGATCTGAGTTATCTACTTGCATCATTTCGCTCCTTATCAAGACAAGCACGCATACGAAGTTTTCATCAAAGCATAGCCGCCTGTCATAGGCGCTGGCTAGTAGCCGCAAGATCATCTGACTCTAACGTAGAATTTGATTCAAGCAGGCGAGCCGAATGCAGGGTCAAATGACGATATGAAACGCTAAGACCTAGGATACAGCAAAGACGACTTGACTCCAACCGACGGATGGCGAATCTAGCTATTACCCAGTTGGCCAATTTTCGAGCCATGGTTAGTTAGCGTCCCGCATAATTAAACGGAAAACCGATAGTGATCGCAGAATGCGAGGGGCACATCAGCTTGCAATGTTCAGCAGCCGGCTCTTTGTGTATTGACACCGCAGCCAACAGGTTTTAGACTGTTTAGTGAGCTCACACTACAACACGATTAATAGCTTTAGGCATGCAGCCAGGAAAGCCATCCCCCAATATCGCCTAAGCAACCGCACGGCAGACTGCTCATCAAAGATCTATTCGGATTCTCAATAATACTCCAGGCTGGCGCCCTGGTTCTTCATATTGTTACTTAAACAAGAAGGAGGCTGCTGTTTGAACAATTTCTGAGGCAGGATTATTGGTTTAGCGGCACGATTGGCATTTTCTGGTTGTCAATCGTGGTTTTAGGGAGGTAATGAACATGTCGGGTAGAATTTTACAGATCACTTTCAATTTCAATGTTACCGGCGACCAGTACGTAGAAGCCGTTTCACCTTTGGCAGAGGATGTATCCAAGGTTCCCGGACTTCAGTGGAAGATCTGGACCCTCAACGAGCAAGAAAGCGAAGCCGGAGGTATCCACTTATTCGAAAACGAGGATGCCTGCAACGCTTATCTCGGAAGTCCACTGGTAGCTACTATCACCAGCCATCCTGCGTTGAGCGAATTCAGCGTTAAGCAATTTGACGTTATGGACGAACAGACGGCCGTAACACGTGGCCCAGTTGGCGCGATGGCGCACAACTAGAGAAAGCGGCAAGCAGAATCGACTCGGGGCGCCAGCCGAAGTCTTGAAAACTCTCTGCTAATCGACGAGCTTTAACCGTCAGCAGTCCAACAGCACACACAGCCCATTATTAACCGGGGTGTATCACCTACAAAGATAGTTCTGAGCCAGGTGACGCACAGTTGAGAATCTGCTCAAACTGGGGACATCAGAAATCATAGATCTATATAAGATCCTAAACGCCGTGAAGTCAGGCCGGCATTTTCACTGATAACTGTTGATAATCAACCCGTGTTCATGCTATTGTGTGTTCGCCGAATTGCAATAGTAGGGATGTCAGCCACGAAAATGGGACAGATGAGGTGAGCACAATGGATATTCTAATTCAGGAGATGAGCATTCAAGATTACGATGAAGTACGGGCACTTTGGGAGGCATCCGAAGGAATTCAGGTGAGCGATATAGACTCGAGGGAAAGCATCGTCCGGTTTCTTGAGCGGAATGCGGGTCTTAGCTTCGTCGCTCGCGAGAATGATCAACTTGTCGGGGCGGTGCTATGCGGGCACGATGGCCGGCGAGGTTACATCGATCAACTAGCGGTGCGGGATTCACACCGTCGCCAGGGGATCGGCCGGTCGTTGGTATCCCGATGCCTCTTCCATCTCATGCGCATGGGCATACGCCGCTGGAATCTCTTCGTCTTTGAGGATAACCAGGAAGCCAGAACCTTCTGGACCCATCTTGGCTGGGCAGAGCGGGTGGAGCTCGTCACCATGTCACGATATGAATCCAGCTGAGAGTCGAGGGTGTCTTAGCCAGGGTGTCTTAGCCAGGGTGTCTTAGCCAGGGTGTCTTAGCCAAGGTGTCTTAGCCAGGTTGTCTTAGCCGTTGACCCAGCTTCTTATGAGGGCGCACATCTGTCCAGGCAAAAGTCGCAATACCCCCGAATTGGCTGCAAAAAGGGATAGTAGCAGTCGTCAATAACAGTCTGAAATCGAGAGATCGACGCTTCTCCGTCAACAATTGCATCACCAGCGTCAACAAATCGATTGTCTGGCTCATTTCATGTTAGAATGCCAACAATGTAGAAATCAGAGCCTTCACGACGAATGATCGGAAGTAAATTCGGTTAGTTGTCGTGCTGAAGCAACCACGCCAAACAGGTCGCCAGAACAAGTCGATAACTCGACACGGCGAGCCACCTTCGAGATAGCCACGTCGTGCCAACTATGCTCTGCAGGCCGGTGTCGAGTCTTGGGACCATTCATTCAAGCATGTCTTCCCGGCGGGCAAGTCGCCAGCCGGCAGCGTGATACGCAGTGTCATGGTCGCCCTTTTGGTTGCCCTCATGGTCATCTGCCGTCGTGCGCATCAATATCTGCAACAAAAAGGACAACCTACCCGAGACCGTGCTGCGGTCGCGGTGGTGACGGAGTGTTCGGGTTTGACTTGATATGATTATTTGACACCTGTGCAAAAAGGATCATTTCCCATACTAATCGCGGACAGAAGTAAAAACTGGGTCATATCCAGATTCGGTTCGGAAGTTTTCTTTTACTTTCCAATTTTGAGGTATTTCCACCAGATTAATAAATCTCCAAAATCATGATTGATTCAAGATTAATTCAGAGTAGTTTGCTAAACACTGGTTGCCGGTGATTGTAACAGGCGAGAGGTCCCAGGTGGCTTAATCGTTTCACATAACCCGATGCATGCTCGGAGCCCACACCCATCATGAGACCAATAATGAACTCTATCTAGACAATGGAGGATAGAAATGTCAAGAAAGAACAGAGTATTAAGTTCCCTGCTAGCCCTGATCTGTATGGTGATAATTTTCGGTGTAGCCATGCAAGTTGCGGCCGGTGGACAAGTCGAAGTCGTGAAATCGTTTGACCCTACAGCAGGCGAGCTTCCCGAAGGAATAGCCGTCGACAAAGTGGGCAATATATATGTCAGCCTCGGCGCACCCTTAGGTCCTTATGGGGAGATTCGCAAGATCAGCCCCGATGGCACCGAATCGACTCTCATTCTATTCCCAGAGGGTCCGGGTCCGGCCGGGTTGGCTGTTGATGCGCCGGGTAATGTCTACTATGCTTTCTTCACCCTGGATGCAGCTACGAATGGTGTTTATCGCCTGACCAAAGATGGCGCCACAGAAAGACTGCCCGGGACGGAAAACATTCTCTTACCCAACGGTCTCGGCTTCGATAAGCAGGGCAATCTCTATGTGGGTGACTCTATCATGGGTGCCGTCTGGCGAATCCCGCGCGGTGGTTCTGCAGAGCTTTGGATTCAACACGAATCGCTGGAGGGATGCGGTTTTACCCCAGGTTTTCCCCCTGTCGGAGCTAACGGTGTTGCCTACAGGCATAGGCATATTTATGTAGCCAGCACTGAGCAGGGCCTCCTGGTCCGAATTCCCATACGGAGGGGCGGCGCAGCCGGAACGCCGGAAATTATTGCCGGATTAGCGGACTGTGTTCCGGAAAGCGAAGGTTTGGACAGTATAGATGGGATTGCGCTGGACGTTCACGGAAAAATCTTTGCTTTGCTGGTTATGCAGCACAAGCTAGTCGTGATCGACCCTAAAACAGGCGCTTTCACCGAGCTACTGAACAACACTGATGGTCTATACAATCCGGCGAGTCTTGCCTTTGGTACCGGAAAGGGTGATCGGCAAAGCATCTTTATGGTCAATTATGCTCTCCTACCTCCCGAACCCCCAGGTAGCCTAGGTCCAGCGGTGCTGAAGTATGAAGCCAGCTCTCCAGGACTGCCTTTACGGTCGCTCGATCAATTCGATGAGTAATGCCTGAAATATCCGTTGTTTCCCGCTCTTGCCTGAGTGAATCGACCGCGAGAGCGGGAGGCTTCGTCCGGCTTTGAATCCGTTGATGAACCCCTCAAAGAAGGATTTGAGGGCTTTGGTAACGGAGTCGTCTTCAGAAAAATGGTAGTATAAGGTTGAGCAAAAATTAGGAGCTGTCTCGTGTCGCAAATGATCAAAAAGAATCATCAATCCGGCGGTTCGATAGCCTTTTCTTGTTGCCACCCAACTTGCTTAGGCAGATGGAAGCCTTGTAGACTTATGCTTTTTATCACGCGCGGCCAAAAGCATTAACTGGGTCACTTCCATCTTTGTTACTGAAGCTGATAATCGCTTTACTATTCTGAGTTTCTTGCACCAGGCTCATGGGCAATGATGAACTGGCGAAGGTAGTCACCAGGAGGTTTACTGATGGGCACCCTAAAGTTATCTCTTCTTGGATCGTTTGAAGCCTCTTTAGATGAGACGCCGCTGCCTGGGTTCCGAACCCTCAAGACCCAGGCTTTACTCATCTATCTGGCCGCGGAACCGGCTAACCATAGTCGCGATAGCTTGATGACACTGCTCTGGCCGGGCATGCCGGTTCATTCCGCGCGCCATAATCTACGCCAGGTTATATACCATCTTCGCGGCGCCATCCCCGAAGTATCGGCCATAAGTGGCGCGTCTAAATCGAACGTTCCCCTCCTGTTGACCAACCGATTAACGATACAGCTCAATCCGGAGGCTGATGTCGAATTGGACATCGCGGAGTCCGTGAAACTTCTTGAGGGGACGCAGCGGCACAATCACCTGGATTTACTGTCATGCCATGACTGTACAAGAGATATGGAAGCGGTCATCGATCTATATCGCGGTGACTTCCTGGTCGACTTCTATTTGGACGACAGCAATGAATTTGAGGAGTGGTCTCAAATAAAAGAGAGGCCTACCGGCGCGGGGTTCTTGATGCACTGGAAACCCTGACGACGATCAACACCCGGCAAAAAAGTTACGCAGAAGCCCGGGTTCTCACAGAGCGACAACTTGAGATCGACAATCTGCGTGAGAGCGCCTATCGTCAGCTCATGGAGGTCATGGCCCTCAGTGGGCAGCGATCAGAGGCACTGGCTCTGTATGAAACCTGCCGGCGCATTATGGCTGAAGAACTGGGTATGGCGCCGGCGGCAAGGACAACCCAAGTTTATGAGAAGATCCTCGCCGGAGACCTCCGTTTCGATGCGCCAATGACCCAAGGAGTGCGTGGTTATGAACTGAAGGATGAAATAGGTGAAGGCGCCTACGGGTCTATACACAGGGCTATTCAGCCGGCCATCGGCCGAGAAGTCGCCGTCAAGATAATACGTCGCAAATACGCCAATAATCCCGAATTCATTCGTCGCTTTGAGGCCGAAGCTCAGACAATCGCCCGGTTGGAGCATCCCTACATCGTACCTCTCTACGATTACTGGCGAGATCCGGAGGGAGCCTATTTGATCATGCGTTACATGCGCGGCGGAAGCCTGCTAGCCTCGCTGGAAACCGGCCAATGGGATCTTGAGCCGGCGATGAAGATGTTGGATCAAGTGGCCAGCGCCTTGTCCGTCGCTCACCGGCACGGGGTGATCCATCGGGATATCAAGCCGGCCAACATCCTTCTAGACGACGATGGAAATTCCTACCTTTCCGACTTTGGCATAGCCAAGGATCTTACCGGCGACTTACAGATGACGGTCGAAGGGGCCATCATCGGAACACCTGACTACATTTCCCCCGAGCAAATCAAGAACGAACAGGTCAGCTCGCGCACTGACATCTACAGCCTGGGCGCGGTTCTCTACGAGATGCTAACCGGTGAGAAACCGTTTCCCGATACATCGGTGGCTAATCTCATCTACAAGCAACTGCACGACCCGGTACCCCTGGTTAGCGCTAGCCGCCCTGATCTGCCGTCGCAGATCGACGCCGTCATTCAAAGGGCGACGGCCAAGAGCCCGGTCGATCGATACGCCGACGCGTTAGAGATGGCCGAAGCTTTCAGGAGGGCTGCCCGGGGTTTAGACCTGGCCCAGCCAGACACCGGCACCGTCATGGTACCTGCCGGGGCTGATATCCTCAATCCCTACAAGGGATTGCGCCCCTTCCAGGAAAGTGATGCCGACGATTTCTATGGCCGCGAAACCCTTGTTAGTCAATTAATCGCCCGCCTGGCTCAAAATGGCAACGGACAGTTCCCGGGAGGACAGGTTGGTAGGTTTCTGGCCGTTGTCGGGCCCAGCGGCAGCGGTAAGTCGAGCGCGGTCAAGGCCGGCCTTATTCCGGCTTTACGACAAGGGGCCATTCTCGGTTCGGAGAATTGGTTTATCGCCGAGATGGTTCCCGGAACTCATCCGCTCGAGGAGCTCGAGCTGGCTCTGTGGCCTATTGCCGTCGATCCGCCACCCAGTCTGGTGGAGCCCATGTCTAAGGATGAACGAGGCATGTTGCGCACCATCCGGCGGGTGCTGCCGGAAGAAGAAGGAGCCCAGCTTCTGCTTATTATCGATCAATTCGAGGAGCTCTTTACCGTGGTTGACGATGATGATCGCCGGACCTTCTTTATTGACAGTTTGCTTGCGGCCATTAACGCTCCGCGGAGCCCACTCACGGTGGTAATCACCCTCAGAGCGGACTTCTACGACCGGCCACTGCAGTACCAACCTCTGGCTGAATGGATGCGATCCAATCCAATACAGAACTGGTACTGCCTCTTAATTCCGAGCAGTTGACCTGGGCCATTCGCGAGCCGGCCAGGCGAGTTGGCGTGGGCATGGAACAAGGACTGGCCGAGGAAATTGTCTCAGAAGTGCTCGATCAACCGGGCGCCCTTCCACTGGTTCAATACACCATGACGGAGCTCTTCGAACGCCGGCAGGATAATATCTTGGTCCGACCCGCCTATGAAGAGATAGGTGGTGTACTGGGCGCTTTGGGCGGCCGGGCCGAGGAGATCTACGCCAATCTCGGCCGGCAGGATAGGGAGCTGTCCCGCCAGCTCTTTCTCCGGTTGGTGACCCTGGGCGAGGGAGTGGAAGATACAAGACGGCGGGTGTTGCGCTCAGAACTGGAAGCCTTGACCACGAATAACAGGACTCAGAATGTAAACGAAAATGGCCTTGGTGTCGCCCTCCCCGAATCTTTAGTAGCCGCTGGGTCGCAAGCCATGTCTGCCATAATCGATGCCTTTGGTTCAGCGCGGCTGCTAACCTTCGACCACGAACCCATCACCCGCGAACCCACCGTCGAAGTCGCCCATGAAGCCTTGCTGCGCGAATGGGGTCGTCTACGCGGTTGGCTGGCAGAAAGTCGGGATGACATCCGCAACCAGCGCCAGGTAACCCGGGCCGCGTTAGAATGGGAAGAAGCGGACCGCGATAACAGCTTTCTGATACCGGGGGGAGCAAGACTAGAGCAGTTCATAACGTGGCGCGATATCTCAGGAGTGGCGTTTACCCAGAATGAAGAAGATTTTCTTAAGGCCAGTGTTAGTGCCGATACAGAACAAAAGGATCGCGAAGCCAAACACACTCGCACCCGGCGCAATTTGCGGCGCGGTCTGGTTGGCGCTCTGATAGTGGGATTAATCGTTGCCATCGGATTATCCATCTTCGCCTTCAGGCAGCGGCAAGAAGCTTTGCGGCAGGCCAGCATCGGCCTAGCGGCGCTAGCGGAGAGGGAACTGGGGGGCATAGATAGGGAACTGAGTGTGCTGCTGGCGTTGGAAGCGGTGGAACATTACCCTATTACCTCGCAGGCTGCTGGGGCGTTGGCCCTTAGTGTTGAAGAGTTTCGGCCCTTTCGTATTCTGGGTTCGAGCGAATCGGTTGCCGATTTGATCATGGTAGCGACATGGTCCCCTGATGGGAGTCGCATTGCCGGGAGCTCAAGCCAGTCGCCCAATTCCGTCGTCATCTGGGATGCCCCTACCGGTAGCGACCTGCTTTCTGTCAATACGCACGGCGACCTCTGCCGGGAAGATTACAACCTGATGCACGATCTTGCCTGGTCATCTTCCGGGGGCCGCCTGGCTGTGACAGCCCAGGATCCTGATTCGGGAGAAGGCTGCGGAGTCGTTGTGCTAGATACAGCCAGTGGAGAGACGCTGTTGATCCTGGCAAGAGACGAAAGCGCAGCCAGGAGTCTTGATTGGTCGCCCGATGAGACGGTCCTTCTGACGGGGCATGAAGATGGCGTCGCCAGACTGTATGATGCCTATTCCGGGACGGAGCGTTCGACGCTGACCGGTCATTCAGGTGTAGTTCATGATGCGGTCTTTTCACCGGATGGCAACCGAATAGCCACCGCCTCGGAAGATGGAACCATCCGACTCTGGAATGCTGAAACGGGGGCCGAGCAAATGGTGTTTAGCGGCCATGCCGGAGCCGTCCGCTCTGTGGCCTGGTCTCCCAACGGCATGCGCCTCGTCACCGGCGGCAATGACGGCCTGCCGCGCGTTTGGGACGTGGAGAGCGGCAAAACTTTGTTTGTGTTGCCGGGGCACATCGAAGATGTAGTGATTGTCACCTGGTCGGCCGACGGCCGTCGCATTGCCAGCCAGAGTCTTGACGCCACTGTGAAAGTCTGGGACGCAGCTACCGGTGGATTGCTCTTTCAAATCCCCAATGCCGCGCCCGATCCGGCCACCAAAAGAGGATTTGTGGAATTTTCGCCTGACGGTAGGTGGATTCTCGCCGGCGCTTCTCGGGTGCTCGGATTGCGTATTTGGGATGCGTCCACTTCGGTCCCCAAGTTGTTTGGGCACACGTTTGGGCAGGAATGGGGCGGGTGGTCGCCGGACGGCACGTTAATCGCCACCAGCGGTGAAGATGGGAGCGCGCGGTTGTGGGATGCAGCTACGGGGCAGCAACTGAAGGCGTTCGATCAAGGTAGCTTTTGGGGGGCTTGGTCGCCGGATGGAACCCGTCTGGCCTTTGCCGATGGTATCGGGGCGCACACAGTCACTGTGTGGGACGTCGAGACCGGAGGGCTGCTGGTAACCCTATCCGCCCCGGACGATGAGTACGGGTCCCACCAATTTCTTACGATGAATTGGTCCCCGGATAGCGCGTACATTGCCGCCGCCGATTTCAGGCCCGGCACGCCGCAACCGATCTACGTTTGGGATACGGAAACGGCCGAACTCATAATGTCTTTTCAAACGGATGATACCTGCCATTTGGGATGGCCGCGCTGGTCGCCGGATGGTTCTCGCATCGCCACCGGCTGTATCTTTGTCGAATCGGGGATCAATACGCACGTCCGGATTTGGGATCTTGCCAATCTAGAGGAACTCAAGACGCTGGAAAGCGAATATGGGTGGACCTATCGCGCCGTGTGGTCGCCGGACGGCGCGCGACTTCTCGCCGCTTACGAGAACGGCGCGGCGCAAATCTGGGACGTGGCAACGGGCAAGCCAATTATAACCTTCACCGGGCATCAGGGACCCGTAGACGGGGAATGGTCCCCGGATGGAACACTGATCGCATCGACCGACTTCTCAGAGCAGGTCGTCAAGATTTGGGATTCGGAAACCGGTGAAGAACTTTTTAGTTTCTCTGTGGCGGGTGCCCCTCTGACGATCGGCTGGTCGCCGGATGGCACACAGGTCATCGTGACAGGGGATGGCCTCAACGAGCCGATCATCAAGCGCGTCTGGCGCTCTATCGATGAACTGGTCGAATACGCCTATGATTGCTGTGTCTCCCGCGAACTCACGCTAGAGGAGCGGGTCGAGTTTGGGTTGCCGGAGAGACCCTGATCGGGGACCCCACAACCGATATTAAATCGATATAAGTGCTATATAAACTAGTTGTATCTCTTGAATCAGCGATATCATTCCCCTTAGAATACCTACACGCCTCACTCAGCTGAACCAGGCAATCACAGTTCAATATATTGTAATAGGCGATCGACAGAGCGTCTCTATCGTCAACTATGCTCTATCGCCGCTGGAGCCTCCTGACAGTTTTGGGGCCGGACGTGCTGATGGAGGACGTTGGCGTACTGGGACAGCAGATACCCTAAGAAATGGTCAATCAAAAAGGAGATATCAGATGATATTCTTCCTGAACCAAAACATAGCTCTAGTGGTATGGCTGATCCTTGCCGCACTGGTATTCACAGCCTGTGGCGGAGGTGAGGAAATAGCCTCAACAGAACAACCAGAACCGGTAGAAACGGCCGTTCCGAAGTCATCGAAGAACCCACGATGGAACCAACCGTCACACCCGGTGCAGAACCCACTGTTGTACCTACGGCCAAACCAACGAATACACCTGAGAAAACAGAAATGGAACCGACAAACAAACCGGAAGTGGTGAGTTCCTTTGACGCCGCGCGCAGTGAACTCCCCGAAGGGATTGCTATAGATAACGAAGGTAACATCTACGTCAGCCTCGGTCCGCCGCTCTTTGTCGGAGGAGGCTTTGGCGAAATCTGGAAAATCAGCCCCGATGGAACGACAACAACGCTGGCTCAATTCGAAGGCGGTCCCCCAGCCGCGGGTCTGGCCGTGGACGCTTCCGGTAACCTGTACTACGCCTACCCCTCTGGCGAGGAGGAGACACAAGGCGTCTATCGTCTGACCTCCGACGGCGACAGCGAACGACTACCCGGAACGGAGGCTATTATCCTGGCTAACGGTCTCGCCTTTGACAATGACGCTAGCCTTTTCGTGAGTGACTCTATCCCGGGCGCTATCTGGCGCATCCCATCTGGCGGATCGGCGGAAATGTGGCTGCAGCATGATCTGTTGGCAGGCTGCTTGCCAGATGACCCGTTTGGGGCCAACGGTGTTGCCTTGTGGGATGGAAAGCTCTACGCGGCAAACACCGGCAAGGGCATCCTCGTGAGCGTTCCCATTCTGCCTGATGGCTCCGCTGGCGAACCGGAAATGGCTGCCGGAGTTGGCGATTGTGATGCCGAAATCAAAGATCTATACGGCATGGATGGGATCGCCCTGGACGTGGAGGAGAACATTTACGCCCTGTTGGTCCTGCAGAGCAAACTGGTCAAGATCGACCCGGCCGATGGCGCGTCCACACTCCTGCTCAGCGGTGAAGATGGTCTCCATGAACCGGCCAGTGTCACTTTCGGTATCGGGGAAGTCAATCAGAGCATCTTGTTCACCAACTACGCTGTTTTACCACCTGTACCCCCCGCCAGCCCCGGCCCGGCCGTGCTAAGAGTGGACGTCGGCGATCCCACAATTATCTGGAAACTGGCTTTCAGTCACGACAGTTCTCGTCTTGCCGTTGGGTATGATAGCGGTGCGGACGTTGGCGGTCAGGTGGTCATCTGGCAGTTGCCCGGTCCGGATGCAGGCCTGACGGCAGAACCGGAAATTGCCTTACAATTCGAGCACAACACCGGTTGGGTGGCAGGTGTAAATTTCAGCCCTGACGATACTGTTCTTAGCGTCCCGGGTCTCAACCGTGTCTCCTTGCACGATGCCCAAACAGGGGCCTCGATTATCGATCTTTTCAAGCCCTCAGGTGCGAATGATGCTGTTTTCAGTCCGGATGGCCGGATGATCGCCCTGTCCGGTAACGACGGCTTTGTGCATCTCATGGCCGCTAATCTGGATGAGTTGCTAACCCTGGCAAATTCGCGACTAACGCGTAAGTTGACGACGGCCGAGTGCCAAGAATACTTGCATGTGGATGATTGCCCGAACGGCTAGCAAAATAACGTCCATCGTTCTATCACAGCCAATTGCTAAAAGGCGTACTGTTTTCTGGCATCCCACCGGCAGGTGAAGCCCGGAGTAAGCTTTAGCTGTCCCGTGCTCAAGTCGCGGCAATTCGTGAAAAGACCTGCACTAACCGTTAACGAAGCCCATCGTGCGTGTTCTGCTGAAATGGTGGTCCAATTGCTATTTACATAGTTCGCGCTCAAATACGCCGGCTATCAAATCACTGTGCCGTCGGAGATGGAGGCATTTTTAGGCACAATGACTATCCCCTCCCTGGCAACCCAATTATCGTGTTCCACGTCCGGTCTATTGGGCATATCTCGGATGATAACTTGCCGTCCAATTCGGGCGTTCTTGTCGATGATTGCCCCCTGAATGACCGAGTCCGGACCGATACCTATTCTCGGCCGCCCAAGAGTATGGCTTTCTTCAAGCTCCTCTTCAGACTCGTAGAAATCAGCACCCATGATCACCGTTCGCTCAACGGTCACGCCATTGTCGATTATGCTTCGTAGTCCTATGACCGAATTACGAATGGTGGCTTCTTGTATGCGACAGCCGTCGGCAAGGAGCACATTATGGAGACTACCGCCCTGAATCTTGGAGGCGGCAAGGAATCTCGGACGGGTGTAGATGGGGTGGATTGGATCGTAAAGATTGAACTTGGGCATCGGCGCGGCCATGTCGATATTGACTTCATAGAACCGGCGGATTGTTCCGATATCTTCCCAATATCCCATAAAAGGATAGCCCATAACACGATGGGTATCGATCGATGATGGAATGATATGTTTCCCGAAGTCAGTTCCCGGGTCTGAACGCAATATCTCTATCAACGTTTCAGTGTTGAAGACATAGATCCCCATGGAGGCCATATAAGGCTTCTCTGGATTGTCGCCGCTTTCCAATCCCGACAGCTTCCCATCACTCTTGGGCTTCTCGACGAATTCTGTGATCCGGCCGTCTTCGTTGAGCTTGAGGATACCCAGAGAGGATGCACTTGCCGTGTTGACCGGCAGAACGGCGATGGTCACGTCAGCGTCAGAATCGATGTGCAATTGGAGAAATGGCCGATAATCCATCCGGTAGAGATGGTCGCCGGCCAAGATCAGTACATATTTTGCCCCGACCGACTGGATCTCAATAGCTTGCTTACGTATGGCGTCGGCCGTGCCTTCGTACCAGCCATCACTACGATGGGTTTGTTCGGCCGCCAGAATCTGCACCCAACCTTGAGTGAATATGTCGCGGGTATAGGTGCGATGAATGTGGCGATGTAGTGATACTGAATTGAACTGGGTCAGGATGGCGATTCTATCGATGCCCGCGCTGAAGCAGTTGCTCATCGGGATGTCGATTAGGCGATATTTTCCGGCAAAGGGTACCGCAGGTTTTGTCCGGTCACGCGTCAAGGGATATAGACGTGAACCAACACCGCCCCCCATAACCACGGCCATCACGTCATGCATCTGCATCGCCTACCTCCCAATAGTTGCCTACTTGATAACATTATATGCCATATAGTGAGAGTTGGGCGACATCTGGTGGCTGATACTATTTTGGAGTCCCCCGGCGACCGGTGTCAGATCTGTTCAGGTACCAATTCGCTCATATTTGGTCAGAGTTTTGGGGTGACAACTTCCGCCCACAGGCTCAACCACGATTGGGAATTCGGACAAGCCAAACAAAGAAGGTGGATCCTGTCTCTCGCAAAAGTCCATTCAAATAGAGCTATTTGGTCAAGCCAATAACCCAATCTTGGACTTCTCTCACTGACTCAGTTGCCCGATCTTGGGCTGTTATTACGACGGCTAAGACCGAATCGCGGATTTCTCGTGCGGTGTTAGTAGCCTGAATACGTATGTTTCTAGCCGCTTCTGCCAATCCGCTCCAGACACTCCTGGCGGCTTCAACTGCGACGAGCCAGGCCACTACAACGGGCCTGACTACCCATTTGTTAAGGAGTGCAACCGCATCGAAAATCCGAGCTCTAATAGCAACGGCAACAATCAAGAGCCAGCTCCATGATTTTCCGAAAGGCCAAGTTATCCCGCTCCAGATGGCTGTAACAGCCTTGACCGTCAATCCCCAAACCGTGGCCAAAATCGAGGTAATCCATGCTAAGAACCTCTTTATTGGCTGCGTGACCCCATGCCAGATAGCCGCCACGAGCCTGATGGTCCAGCGCCAAGCTGCCGTAATCGTGGTGGCCAACCATTTCAGCAAGATCTTCACCGGACTATAAATGTAGTTCCAGAAGGCCACTACGGCCCTGATGGTCCACCGCCAACCAGAGACAATTGAGGTGAGCAACCATACCAGGAAAGCTCTGACAGGCCGGGTGATCCCGTTCCAGATTGTTACCGTAACCCTGACACTCCACCGCCACATCAGGACGATTGACGATAACAACCAGGCCAGGAAAAACCAGGACACGCCTGGCGATCCCATTCCAGACAGTTACCGCGACCCTGACGCTCCACCGCCACATCAGGGCGATCGAGGACCACAACCAGGCCAAGAAAACTACGACTGGTCGGGTAATCCAATTCCAGAGCAGCGCAATTAGCCTGACCGCCCACTTCCAAAGTTGTGAAATTGATGACGCGACCCGGACCAGGAAAGCAATGATAGTCTGGGTGATCTCATTCCAGATGACCACCGCGAGCCTTACGCCCCACCGCCACATCAACATGATCGAGGACACGATCCAGACAAAGAAGGCTCTGATAGGCTTGGTGATATCATTCCAGATAGCCAATACGGTCCCGACTGTCCACAGCCAGGCCGAGACGACTGAAGATCTGAACAAGGCTAACAAGGTTACGATGGGATGGGCGATCTCTCTCCACAGGGCTACGAGTGCGTTCGCGACCCACCGGCCGGCAGCCGAGATCAGCGAGAACAGCCAGGCGGAGAACGCCATAAAAAATCCGGTGATGGCCTTCCAAAGAGCGCTGGCTACTTCCACTATCCAACGGAGCGCATTTCTGAGAAGCGAACGCAAAAAGACGAAAATAACCTCGAGCGATCGTCTTATCCACTGCTCAATCGGTGCAATCGCATCCAGCAACCACTCAGCGGCTCTTTGAAGCATGTTGTGGACTAAGGCCACAGTTTTAAGCAGAAGATTCAAGAGGGCAATAGCGAGGTCTCGGATAAGAATTACAAAGGTAGCCGCGAAGGAGTAGACGATCATTATCAGAGCGTAAGCGCACAACGTGGGGAAGACCACGGGAAAGGTAATAGTCAACCACATATCGCTGGCATGCCACTCAGTCCCTTTGTAAGAACCGAAACCGGGCACCTTTTTGAATTCTCCGACCGCTATTGCCAAACCTTCCAACTTGTGGACGATGAACAACAGGCTGGTACCAGCCAGGATGTAAATCACAACAGGCAACAGTATGATCCGAAAGCCTGAGCCCCTATAGCTCACGACGCCAGCAATGATTAACCCCAGCAAGATGAGTCCCCATCCAAGCAAGGTCAGCGTAGTTTTATAACCGTCCGGTGCCAGGATAATCGTCGATGCTCCGGCCGCGGCCAGGCAAAGTGCGGCCAAAATGAGGTAAATCTGCTCACTTCTGGCTTCTCGTAAACCGTCGCCCTTTTTATCCAATATTCCCCTCCGGTTTCCCCGCAAATCATTCATCCTTAAGGATGGAAATATGCAACTCCTTCGCCGTTAACAAGCTCGTGCTCTTAGCATAGTCGATTCGCTGTGCAAAAGTGTGTCAACTTTATGCGATACTGTGCGGCGCGAGATTAACTCGGAGCCTTGCTTCAATCGACCGGCGACAATATGATTCACTGGCAAGCAAATTGACTCAAATCGGATTGAACTGTGAATGACCGTTACTTGGCACATCTCACCACCGGTAGAGATGCGCTGAATAATCCAAGAAGGCTGGCATGACCCAAACAAAAATCGAAGAAAAGGCTCCAGTAGAGCTATCTGCGGCTGACCTGACCCCGCGTGGCAGAGTCCACACAAGCCCAATTGACTGGCGAGACCAAATACTGTACCAGTTGATGCCTGATCGGTTCAGCGACGGACGCGAACACGAGCGCGAAATGTTCAAACTGAACGAAGCGGATAACTACCGTGTGGATGACGTGGCAGCCTGGATGGTCGCCGGCACCAGGTTTACCGGTGGTACGCTACGAGGCATCGCCAGCAAGCTGGACTATCTCCAGGAATTGGGGGTTACGACCCTATGGATTAATCCGCCATGGCGACAACGATCGGATCTGGAAACCTATCACGGCTATGGAATCCAGAATTTCCTAGATATCGACCCTAGATTTGGTACCCGCCAGGAGTTACGAGATCTGGTCGATGCCGTCCATGACCGGGGAATGTATGTCATCCTCGATGTCATCTTCAACCATAGTGGCAATAATTGGTATTATCGAAACGAGCAAAATGGCCTGGCTATGGCGACGATGCCCTACCGATTTACTCCGCCTTATCCACTGCACGGATGGCGCTCTGCCCAGGGAGACAGTATGCCCGTACCAGTTACTTTGGACGATGGGGTCTGGCCCAGGGAGTTTCAAAATGCTGGGTGGTACACTCGTGGTGGAGAAATAGGGCACTGGGGGACGGCGCAATGGGAAGATCCACAAAGCCCCGAGCTCGAGTTTCGGCGGGGTGATTTCTACGATCTGAAGGACTTTAATCTGGAAAATGAATCGACCCTTTGCTCTCTGGCTCGTGTCTACCAATATTGGATAGCGTTAACGGACTGTGACGGATTCCGAATCGACGCTGTGAAGCATGTTTCTGTCGAACAGTCCCGCAGATTCTGCAGCGCCATCCACGAATACGCAGAAAGCATCGGTAAAGAAAATTTCCTGCTGACAGGTGAGATCACAGATGCCAGCATCGCTCCCGGATATGTAGACTTCCTCGGCCGGAATCTAGACGCCGTGCTGGGGATTGTCAGCTACCCAAACAAGCTGACAGGGATGGTAAAGGGTCTTTTGCATCCGAATGAGTTTTTCAGTTTGTACGGCGAAAACAAGCTCCAGCTAAGCTACCGGCAGCTCGGTCGTTTTGTGGTGACGGTTGTGGACGATCATGACATGTCTTCGCGGACCATTAAGGAACGATTTGCAGCGCAAAGTGATTCCGCAAATCCCTATCACCAAGTCGCCCATGTCGTTGGCGTGCAGTTGACGACGCCTGGTATTCCAGCTGTCTACTACGGGACCGAGCAGGCCTTCGATGGCTCGGAAGCCTACCATGATTACGCCTTGGAAGAGAATCGCTTTGCGGAAGATCGATACGTTCGAGAGACCATGTTTGGTGGTGATTTTGGCGCCTTTCAAACTAAAGGTTGCCACTTTTTCAATCCGGACCATCCGACTTATCTGAGAATTGCTGCCATCGCCAGAATACGCAACCGACAAGATATGGTTGGTAAGACGCTGCGGCGTGGACACATCTACCTAAGGGAGACTTCTTTCTTTACCTACCCCTTCGCTGTTTACGGACCTAAAGAGCTCGTAGCCTGGTCGCAGATTCTTTTCGAGAACGAAGTGCTTATGGCCCTGAATACGCACGGCTGGGAGAGACGGGGAGCTGACATCACCGTTGATGCCTCGCTGCATCCCGATGGATCAACCATGACCTATCTCTACCGGAGCAGCTGGAGCGATCAGGAACTTAAAGATCCACCTCAAGACCAAGTGATTGCGGTCCGTCACCGCGGCGGGCGGGCGACGATAAAGTTAGACCTTCCACCGTCGGGAATGGTCATTCTTATCTGAGATAGTCACCTTCCAATCAGTTGTTGGCGGCAGGCAAAGTTCGATCGAGGAAGAGATTATTCTCCAATCAACCGGTTCAAGGGGAAGAGTCTTCTAGAAAGGTGTAATTTGGTTTTGCGAAAAAGGTCATCTGCTTAGTGCAGTGCTCCATTGGGTTATCTGTAGACCGAACATCTTGTTCGGTATAGCCAACCAAAGGTTGGTCCGAACAGAGAAGCTCATTCTATTGCTTAGTGAAGTGCTCTGTTTAGGTTATCTGTAGACCGAACATCTTGTTCGGTATAGCCAACCAAAGGTTGGTCTGAGCAGAGAAGTTCATTCTATTGCTTAGTGAAGTGCTCCGTTTAGGTTATCTGTAGACCGAACATCTTGTTCGGTATGGCCAACCAAAGGTTGGTCTGAGCAGAGAAGCTCGTTCTACGGGGAGATTTCCTCAAGGGCTGGCGCTCCAACATCGGTTCCGGATGCCTGCTTATGGGAGCTTAATCGAGTAGCAGCTCATTCGTCGTTAATCCTGCACAGGGGTAGTAGGCCGGGGGAGCATCCATCAACTTGCCCCCCATTTCTCAGCCCATTGGTCAGAAATTCTTGACAAACCCAAGGCCCTATGCTAATATGTCGGACGATGACATATAGATACACGACATATTAATACGCGACATATTGTTTGGCGACATATAGGGGATGCAAATGAGGAGTGGCATGAGCAAGGACAATAACGTGGAAGAATATCTACCATTAACCGAGGCGACGTTTTTTATTCTTCTGAGCCTCGTTCCAAGTAAGAGGCATGGATATGCCATAATGAAGGATGTTAGCCAGCTGAGCGATGACCGAATCTCTCTTGGGACCGGGACATTATATGGCGCTCTGGCTCGTTTGCTAGACCGGGGCTGGATCGAGCGTGTCGATGAGGAACAGGATACAGGCCGTGTGCGAAAAGCGTATATCCTGACAAATCTTGGACACCGAATTTTGACCGCTGAATCCGAGAGACTTCGAGCCTTGACGGCCGCCGCCCAGTTGAGATTGGCTGAAGGATAGGCAGGGCTCCCCCAATGGACGAACAGAAACCTGTCTACAGTCAACAGGGGAATATTCACGGCCCGATTGTCTTGCTACTCATCTGGATATTCACCAACTTGTTGAAGCTATATCCCAGGCGGTTTTACGAAACCTTTGGCGACGAAATGCTCGATGTTTTTAGTAGTTATTTAAACGACGTTGCTCAAGAAGGGCCGCAAGCTCTTATCGGCTACTTTCTAAGGGAATCGGCAGAATTTCCGGTGGCATTGATGGGGCAGCATATGTACGAAAGGAAGAGACAAATGACATCTCTATTACGTTACGACACTAAGCAGGAACTTAACCTGGCCCGTTGGGTCGCTCGTGCTCTATCAATTTTAATCGGTGGTTTCGTCCTCATGATCTTCCTTCTAAACGATGATGTTCGGAACGACCCTACATTGCCGACGATCGTTGTTGGGATGCTAACGATTGGCCTGTTGATAGCCTGGCGTTGGGAACGACTGGGTGGCTTGATAGTTGTATTCTTGTCCCCTATTTTGGTTCTTTCCATGGTCATCCAATGGAGTGGGGCAGAAGGACTTTTAACACCTCCGTGGCAGTTGATCCTTATTGGTATAACAATTTCGCTATCTTTCGTGATCACCGGCTGGCTATTTATTAGCGTCGCCCAACACACTGAGGTCACAGGTCCAACGTCCGGCGGGGACGAATCTATTGCACCCTCCGGTGGTCGACGGTGGATCATCCTGGTTTTGGTCTTACTTGGGATGGCAGCAGGCCTATTCTTTCTTATCCCCATGGTTATTCCGGTTCAGCAACAAATGGAATTCCCAGATGATAGGGCAAGTACATCTGGGATCGAGCTGGTGATCAATCGATTGAGGGGACAACAGGCGGTTGTCGGTATTGGGAGCAACACCTTTGAACGAGCGCCTTTCTCAGTGACTGGTCGTGATCTCAACGTTAACGGGGCCATTATCCAGGTTTTCAACTACCCAGACTACGCCTCGGTCACAAACGAAGTATCTGCCATGAAGACGGCCGGTAAATCGGGGTGGAAGGATGTCTCTTGGAACGGGCAGCCTCATATGTACCAGATGAATAAGGAAATCGTGCTGTATGTTGGCAGCGATAGCGAACTATTAGCCCTATTGGAAGCGTCCTTTGGTTCGCCCATCATCGGCGAATAGCCAGGGCAGGATTAACGACCTACATTATTTCCATCGCGGATTAGGAGAACAATACTCGCAGATGTCATACCAAAATAAAATAGCCAAAGATTGTTGATAAAGACGGTAGCTGGCGGCAGTTACTCTGGTTTCTGTCGGGGTGGTCATCCTGAGAGTCGATCTAAGTGGCACGATATTTCCAGATCCGAATATGACCATGATCGTTTTTAACGACATCATAGACGAGGAGGACCGCGCGAGTGCCGGCATATCCTTGAAATGTGAGCGTGAGTACTTCTTTTCGACTTTTCAGGAGCAGTGCCCGCGCCAGGCGGTGCAAGAAGCAGCAGGAGCATTTCAACCTTTTGAGCGCGGATTCATGATCTGGCTGCCGCGACCCGATCTTGATAATCCATATATCTACGCGTTTAGTGGAACTGGAGAGGTTATGATCTATCCTGACACGTGGCGTGATGTTGAGCAGGAGAGCGATCCTACACTGAACCCGCCCAATGGTCTGCTCCAACCTGTTCGCGGATTTGGCAAAGTCTGGCGGGAATTGGTATGGCCGCAGGATAAGCTTGGCCGGGCAACGGCTAATGAATCAGCTTTTCAGTTGAAGTTCCAAGTTGAAGCGCGGGAATCTATTCCCGGCGTATCTTATTTGACACTTCCAGACGGCCGCATACTGAAGTTAATGGACTTTCAATGGTCCTACTATAATCCCGTGTAGGGTTCAAGAGATCGGTCTGGAGAGACCCTATGAGTGGAATTCATTATGCAGTGCTTCGAACCTTCAAAGGAATCATCTTGGTGCTGATTCTGGCGACAGCTTGCAATGAGACCCGGAGTTTAACGGAAGAAACTCCCCAGGAAATTGTAACGACAAATCGGCCACTCGCATCCGTTGACAAAGCTACACAAGTTGAATCTGCTGGTCTGTCCCCTGAGCTTGAACAAATGTCTGTGCAGGACAAAGACGCCAGAACAGGCATTGAAAAAGTCGATAGGGTGATAGATATCGTCTTGAGCCATGATTTTGGGGCAAGGCGGGCACTCGTACGGTTGACTACGGCGGGTTGCACAAGAGCGCTTGGCTTGGGCGGCCCACCTAAGTGCGTTAACGGACTGCCAGAAGGGACTCCCGTCGAATACCTACCTCTCTTGGGACCCGGCGAAGGAGAGACCGTGCTACCGGAGAATCTAGACAGGAGCTTAGATTTTCAGGCCGAGTCTCTTTATCTAGCCTATAGCCGCAGGGGTAAGCCAACTGATGACATCTACTACGCACCTGGCGCCTATGTACTTGTGTTCGAATCTGGGGACTCTGAAGGAGTGCCCTTCATCTTCGTGCACCTAAACATTGAAGGTCGAATTATCCGGCTGGACTATGCAGCCTGGGACCCGGTATTGTTGATGGAGCAGGAAGCAGATAAAGTCTTGTTCGCACCACGCCTGCCGCTCCAAGCCAACCTCTCCGCTGTGACCATCACCCCGACGCCGACCCCATTTTTGTTCGAGGGCATGGGGCAAATCCTGGAATTTGACGTATCGTCCGAGCTGGAGCGCCCGGGTTCGGGGGATTCGATCTTGCTACTCTGGGAAACGGCCGGCGGAACGGCCGAAATCTGCGTCTCCTATGGTGGCCGTCCCGATAATTACTGCCTAGATGTGGCTCCCACAGGCCAGATGACTTATACCTTGCGAACAGAGGATCCGGTCGCCGATCATTGGGCTGATATTACCCTCTCAGTTCGTGATGATTTCGCTACCCTAGAGGAGGAAATACGCATTCATCTGCGATGCCACTATGCCTGGTTCGCCGAAGATTTGACGAAGTGGTGCCCATCCGGTCCGGCCGATGAGAGTGAGGCAATCGCCCAGCTTTTCGAGCGAGGACGAACCATGGTTTCGGGCCATCTGATCTGGATCTTATTTGATGAACCTGCCGATCTTTGCCGGAATTACAATCTGTTTACCGATTCGAATGACGAAGTGGTCAAGGCGGATCCACCGCAAGGTCTGTTAGGGCCTGGTGATTCAGCAGCCTTTCTGTGGCAAGGCACTTTACCCGGAACAGAGGATCTACCTGAGCGATTGGGTTGGGCATCCTCACCGGAAGAAGCCTACTCAATGAGTTACCAGTGTGAGCGCAGACCTGATTCTGTTGGCAACTGCTATTTGTCAGCCGCTGACGGATCTGTGTTTCTTGTAAATGTATCTGGCGTCGCACCAGATGAGACAGGGATCGCTGTTGCGGAGGGAACATGCCGCCGGATTGGAACCGTCACTGAACCAACCGCTGAATCACAGGATGGAGGTGGCGGACCATGCAAGTCGCCATTTTATTTGGCATGGGCATATCATGGGCTCGAAGAGCTTTCTGACCAGTTGGGTAGTGCCTTGGAAGCCGCGAGTATTGAAGGCGCGACTGCAGCGGCTAATGCTTATGGAGAAAATTGGGTCGAGTATGACGAGGCGACGACGACCAGCCGTGTGTGTAATTTCTCAACCTTGGAGACAGATTTCCGAGTGTCTCTTACGGTGGAAGATCTTGCGGACCTTAACTCTTTGGGGGATCTCTTGGCATCAGTCATCGAGGTCATAATCGAACTACCGGATGAAGCTATCCCCGGTGCTCAACCAGGCCTGATCCAAATCTCTTTCTCGGACGGTGAGAGCGTTCTCCCTATGCGGTTTACGGTTCTAGCCGCGGAACAGGCCCTTGCTGATGGCCTTTCAGGGGCCGATCTCTTTAACGCTTTACAACAATAATTATCGACAGGAATAAAATCGTGGAACGACAGGAAGTTACCGGGTTGTAACAGAGCGTCGCAATTCTGATTCACGTTGGTGACGATGTTGTCAATACGGTGTTCTAGAATATGAGCATGAACTCAATTAACAACGTCCAACGATTAGCCGGGTGGTTCAATAATCCCCTCAGATTCAGGGCTCTATTGCTCGCACTGCTCACCCTGTTCTTAATGGTCAGCTGCCAAGATTCACAATCGCCGCTGACAGTGGATAAACC